>SXGQ01606590.1_pt1 | contig 56352 bp, 46 predicted proteins | sample 3178371 | NCBI WGS metagenome assembly SXGQ01 (sample SAMN11356859, study PRJNA531348) | freshwater metagenome | isolation source: freshwater sample F1-20 | place: China: Fuxian Lake, Yuxi | collected 2017-12-25
ATCGGCAAGGCGAGTGATAAAAAGCATTGAAAAAATCACACCTGCAAACATACTACCAAACACAAGCGAAACTTGTTCGGATGCGTATCCCATTCCCAAGATCATGATGCCAAGATAAGAAATCAATCCTCCCTCAAGAAACCCCTGTGTGAATGCAGTGCAAAAATATGGATACATTTCCTTTATTTCACCAAGGCTTATCAATAAAAGATTTTCAGCATTTGCAATTTTTTCAGATAAACCGACAAGAGAAATAATCCCAATAATTGGGAAAAAGCCCAATAAGATGTATCCAAAACCAGCTTGAAAGGATTCCAAAATTGGAGATAAACTTGCTCCAATCCCGACTCCAGCGGAAAGGCATAACTCAAAGACCCCGAATATTTTGGCTTTCTCGGATGATTCAGCGTTCTGATAAACCAAGGTTTCCAAGGGAACCAATGCCATCGCGGCAGAAAAACCATTTAGCAATCTCAAAAACAAATACCCCATTGATGAACTGCAAAATGCAAAAAAAACAACGCTAACAGAAGCCCCGAAAAGCCCAAGGATAATTGTGAAATTACCCATCGACTTGATAAGTCTTGTCATAAAAATTGATCCCAAAGCAATGCTGAAATAATAAGCCGAGCTATGCAAACCAATTTCAAATCTTGAAAAACCAGCTTTTTCCAAGGAGATGGATGCCAAGGTCGCCAAGGTGCCAAAACTAACCGCCCAACAGAATCCGGCCAAATTAAAACTAAATTTCATATGCAATCATGTTTTTTAGGAAAATAACTTCATATCAGATTAACAACAATTTAATCTAGCATCATCCTAGTCATTTGAATCGTACCAATGGAAGTTTAATCATCATGAAAAATACTTCAACAATACTTGTTATCGATCAGGGCACTACATCCACAAGGGCAGTATTAATGGACTGTGCTGGAAATATAATTGCCTTAAACAATTCTCCCATCAATCAGATATATCCAAAATCAGGTTGGGTGGAACATGACGCTGAACAAATATGGGAAAGCGTAAAAGCAACCATCTTAAATCTTAAAAAACAAAAGCCCGATCATTTTTCGGAAATCGTGACGATAGGCATCACAAATCAGCGTGAAACCACCATAGTCTGGGATAAATCAAGCGGAAAACCAGTTCATAACGCAATTGTCTGGCAAGACACGCGCACAAGCGACTTTTGCATTAGAAACAATGAAATTAACTCAACGATTAGGTCCAAAACTGGTCTTTTACTTAATCCTTATTTTTCTGCAACGAAAATAAATTGGATCTTAGAAAATTATGACCCGGCAAAAGCATCATGTAATAAGAACAATCTTTTAGCCGGTACAATCGACACATATTTGATTTGGAAACTAACAGGTGGGAAGTCATTTTGCACTGACCACACCAATGGTTCGCGAACACTTTTGATGAATATCCATAACGGAGAATGGGATTATGAATTACTGTCAATTTTTAATATTCCAAAATCCATCCTCCCAGAAATCAAACCCAGCGTTAGTGATTTCGGTACGACCTTTGGAAATGATTTTCTTCGCGATGGAATTCCGATAACAGGCGTGGCAGGAGACCAGCAGGCATCACTGGTAGGGCATCGTTGCCATTCACCAGGACAGGCCAAATGCACCTTTGGAACAGGGGCTTTCTTATTAAGTCACACGGGAGATGAACCGATAATAAGCAATTCAGGGTTACTTACGACCATGGCGGCCACTACAGGTTCCAAATTCCAATACTGCCTCGAAGGAAGCGTTTTTATTGCGGGTGCAGCAGTCCAATGGTTAAGGGATGGATTGCAGATAATCAATGCAGCATCTGAGTCTGAACAACTTGGACTTTCATCTGACACAACTTCTGAGGTCACATTCATTCCGGCACTTTCAGGATTGGGTTGTCCATACTGGAATAGCAATTTCAAAGGAACTATTCTTGGTTTGACACGAAAAACAACAAAAAAAGAGATCGCTTACGCGACTTTTGAGGGAGTTTCACATCAGGTAGCCGATCTTTTGGATTCTATAAAATCAAATTTCCCAAACCCTTTAAAAATACTTGCCATAGATGGTGGCATGACCAACAACAAATTATTCAACCAAGTCTTGGCAAATATATCAGGAGTCACGATAAAAATGTCACCAAATTCAGAAATGACTTCAATTGGAGCTGGAATCTTGGCTGGATTGGGAGCAGGGATATTTAATCTCAAGGATTTTAACACCCCGATTGATAATAAAGGCACTTTATTTCTTCCGGGGCTGTCTGATGAATCAAATAAATATAAAAGAAATAATTGGAAAAAAGCCATCAAAGCTTTGGAAAATTTTTACACCCAAAATTGACCTATTTGGAATCAGTCTTATATTCCTTTAAAAATTTATAAACATCTTTCTCGGTCTCCAACTGATCGTACCCCAGACGCTTTAATTCAGATATTGCTTTTTCGTTTGACCAATTCTCATATTTCATTCTATATAAAGCACAATAAGAACCAGTTCGATGTATTCCAGCAAAACAATGAACCAAAACAGGGTAATTATCAGGATTATCCAAAAGTTTAAAATATTGTCGCACATTATCCATGACCGGAGGCTCACCATCCTCACTCTCCCATTTCTTAGGAGAAAGCCTTAGGTATTTGATTCCATACTCCCGAGCAAAGGATTCCTCCTTAACATCCGGAGGAGCCTCTGAACCATAAGAATCTCGCAATGAAACAATTGATTTAATGTGATATTCATCAACTATTTTTTTCAAACCGAATGAAGTCATCTGGCCACTTCGATAAAGCACACCTTTTTTGACAACTTTGAAATTTCGGTATTGTTTTTGTTGGTATTTAGAAACATAGGTCGGAGCAACAATAACAATAATCAAAACCAAGATCCCCAAAAAACGACAATAAAGCATGATGCATCCAATACTGTAAATTTGGAATTTCAGGGTTTGAAAATATCGACATCGTTAAATCACAGATTTTGGTTGATTTAAAACACTTGGTCTAAAAATCACTAAAAGCAACAGAGGCAAATACCATAAAATATAAACTCCCCCAAGGTGGGCATACCAAAATTGTATTCCAATAAGTAATGCCGCTGAAAGTGCAATTAGGTTTCCCAATGTTTTTGGTGCCGGCCAAAAATAAACAGATAATGAAATAATGAAGTACAGAATAAACACAGGCAATCGATAAGCCCAATGAACCCCATGCCAAAAACTTCGAGTATCGGCCATTGGCTCTTTCCATGGAATCCAATCCGAAATCATCCAAGTGGAAGCCAAATATTGGCTATCACCGCCATACGCTAGAATGAAAACAAAACTACTTAATATAAAGGAAGAAGTTGATGCGATAACAAATCGCCAAATTCCCTTATCCTTGTAATACGAAAGCCATAACGGGAACAGAAACACAGGAAAAAACAAACTTCCAAAAGCCAATCCCATCAATATACCTGAAACTATTGGTTTTCGATTAAAAACCAAAGCCCATAACATCAAAGCCATTAGCCAGGAATGATCCCATCTCCCGATTTTTAAACCTGTATATGGCATCATTAAGTATGTATAGGGCAGCAAAAAATACAAAGTGGCGCAGGCAAATCCAAGATGATAATCATCGTAGTGATACCAACAAATCAAAACCAATCCGACCGCAATAAGCAAATGACAAAAAAGAGTTAATCCTCTTTCAACCCAAAGCCTTAAGAGTGAGACATCGACACCACCGCGATTCTCAATTATTCTTTCGCCATGCTCCCGAATTTTATCTATGGGAGTTTGGGAACGAGACTCTCGATTATCAGGCAAATTCGGTTCCCGGACAGCAACTGCAACAAGACTGAAATAAAATGCAAAAGCAAGTAACAGCATGCCGGGAACATTAAGATTAGGTTTAAAAGCAGGTCGCCTTTCAAGCACCAAATCAAGCAAACACCGAACAAGCCAAAACAAACACCCTAGGAACAGCCATGAAAAATAAACCCGGTCGCCTAGTTCACCTTCCAAAAGAAGCAAAAGACCAGGCATAAAAAAAAAGATGGATATTACATCTATGTTCCGAAAACTTAAAATTCGATTAAACTTAAAAAAAAAAGCACAGGCTAAAATAAGTGAAAAATAAAACCAAGTGGAAACATTTGGCAGCGAGATATCAAAAAATATGGAAACAGGAGATGTCATTCAAAGCACAACCTGAATATCAACCTCGATTAATCAAAAAAAATAATCTATCCAAATAAACCTGGGAATTTTTCTTCCAACCACAAAACTCATAAAAAATCACTTATTATTCTCAATTTTTCTTTCAACTTCTTTCTTTTTATCCTGCTCCCGCTTGGTTGATCCCACATGATTAAGAGCTTCTTTCCAAACCTTGGTAGCTTCAGCCTTCTCGCCTAGAGCGTTGTGAATATCACCTAAATGATCCAAAATTTCAATGTGCTGTCCTTCCTCATCCTTAACAGCTTCCACCAGAAGTTTTTTTGCCTCAGCGTAGTTCTTTTTCTTGTAAAGAACCCATGCAAGGCTATCAAGATAAGCGGAATTATCCTTATCGAGTTCAGGTTTTAGATTCTTAATTTTCTTTCTTTGAACCCTTTCAATCTCAATAGCCTTACGAATTAATTTTTCAGCCTCATCAAGATTTAAATTATTATCAGCCCAGATATAACCAAGATCATTATGGTAGGTGGGATTTTCAGGATTTTTTTCGACCAAGACTTTGAGTATCTCAGAGGCTTTATCAATATTTTTAAGTTCCACATACACATTGCTAAGCGTGTATTTGATCTCTTCCAGAAATTCCTCTTTTTCTTCTTTACCCAATCGTTTATCGGCATCTATTTTCGCAATAAGATCCACATAAGTTTTCTCCGCATCGGCAACGCGCCCGGCTTCTCGCAATATCCGACCCTTTAATTCAAGGTTTAGCCAGTTCTCAGGTTGATCCTTGTACAATTTATCAACTCTTTGTATGGCTTTGTCGATTTCACCTAATCTCGACTGACATAAAACCATCCTGCGAAATACGACCGGCTTCAATCTCAAAATTGGAATAAAAGCCGCCTCATCCTCCAAAGTGATATCCAAAAATTCCGTGCAAACTTTCTCACATTCCTTGTATTTCTTGACATCAAATAAAATTTGAATTAACGGACCATAACCTGCAGCCATCTTTTGACCACTGCCCAATTTTTTGGCATCCACCAAAAAAGCCTCATAAAATTTCACTGATGAATCAAAGTCCTTGAGTTCCTGTGAAACCCTGGCAAGGACCCAATAGGCATTACCATTCAGTTTTTTTTCCTCGGCAGACAATAATTTTTGAGCTGACTCAATTATTTTTTTCGCTTTCGCGTTATCTTTAAGAATCTCAGAAACTTTATTTTTTACAGCTTCATCACCAGTGACAAAATTAAGCAATATAAGACTTTTTGATATGGATTCATCCTGATAAAAACCCCTGGCGGAATTTACACTCGCAACCAAAAGCAAATTAACCAAAACTAACGGCATTATTATTGGGAAGATACGATTTGACATTATAAATATCCTTTCCTTAAAGACGACATCTTATGCGTTGTGAATGGTAACAAACAACTGGCAATTAGCCAATTGTTTATTATTTCCATTAAGGACTTTAAAATACAAAATTTTACGGACAAGCACAATTCGCCCTAGGTTGAGCCCAATTACCCTGGGTATTCGGACTATACGAAGCCCCTTGCACAGGCATACAAGGTTGCGACTGTGGCACACAATAATTTGCAGGTGCTGGTTGATAATAATTGGGAGGTGGATAATCATGATTTCGATGGTGAGCGCAACCTGATTGAAATAAGGCTCCCATAGAAACAATCATCAACAATAAAAAAGCTCGTATCATAGGATTCACCTTGTATGGGCCAAAGTTTCTATTAACGAGATTGGCTATAACAATGATAATCAAATAATCAAGGTCAATTTAAAAAAGGATATCTAGGCAAATTTTAACGCCTAAACCTCAATTCAATGGCCACTGAACTATGCATTCCGCGTCACCATTCATTTTTTTAAACCATCGTTGGATTATTAATTTTTGAAATGATATCCAAGAAACAACATTGTTGTTAATTATTTTTTTCTGCACTTTTTCAATTAATAATTTAGGCAAAGGCTTGCTAATCTTATATTTTTCGACAACCTCAGCATGCATCAAAACACCATCTTTGATGAAGTTAAGTAAAAATCGACCATCAGCCAACTTTTGCCAGTACAAGCAATTAATCTTGCCCGAATCTTTTACTTTTTGATGAATTGAACTGAACTTTTCAATTATTTTCATTCTTTGCTTGAATACATCCGCAAGTTCGAATTTTAGTTTGCCTGCAAATTCCAACATTTGATCGTTTAACATTTTCAAAACTTTATCAGTATCACCCTTTAAAAAATTTCTTAGTTCAGAGATCCCATCAAAATACTCTTCCCGACTACAACCACCCGCACAAGGCCCCATGCAATTGCCTATCTCATTCCTAATGCAGCCGAATTGAGGTAGCATGCCTAATAAGGATTTTTGACCAGAGAAAAACATCGGTGTTTTTTCAGGACAATCCCTAAGCCCGAGAGTTTCATTTAAAATCAAGATTGTTTTTCGTAATAATTTTGAACTGTTGAAAGGCCCATGAACCTCAAGGCAATTTTTGGGAATCTTTTTCAAAAGCTTCAAGGCTGGAGCATGCCCCGATGTGATGACTAAGTAAACAGGCCTTAACCGGTGCGCTACTCCCATTATGTTGGCATAAGGAAGAAACATATTAATGACTTCGATTTCCCGCAGAAAAGAGTGAAACTCCGAGAAACAAGTTTGCCAGCAGATCATTTCAGCTTTTCTGATAAGTTTTTTCTCCTTGGACTTCTTTTTTAGGAAATATGATTGAAGTCTCTTTCTTAAATTTTTTGCTTTTCCAACATAAATCAAGATTCCCAAAGAATCGACTATCCCATAGATGCCAGGCTCCTTGGGAACGAGAACTCGAACCTGATGCTTAAGTCCACCAGGGCCAGTTTTTTTTATTTGCCCAAATGAGGCGTCACTACCTTCCGGTAACACTTTACTGGGTCCAAACCCGTTAAATTCAAGCTGTTTAAACAAATCCCTCATTTTAAGCGCCCATATAACCTTGGGTAAAATTATTGATATTCCAATATTCCAGCAAAATATCTTGGAAACAACATCTATACGGCTAAGATGTTTGATTGCATGGCTTTGTTTGTTAATAATACCCATAATGACAAGTTTTGTTCATTGGATTTTCATTCAGATTTTAAAGTAGCGAGTTAAAATTATGCCAAAACGGACAGATCTGAAAAAAATACTACTCGTCGGATCGGGCCCTATCATCATCGGCCAAGCTTGTGAATTTGATTATAGTGGCACTCAAGCATGCAAAGCACTTCGGGAAGAAGGGTATACAGTCATCCTTGTGAACTCAAATCCCGCGACCATAATGACAGATCCAGAAATTGCTGACCGAACTTATGTGGAACCAATCAAATGGGAAATTCTTGAGAAAATAATTGAAAAAGAGCGCCCGGATGCAATTTTGCCAACCTTGGGTGGACAAACAGCGCTGAATGTTTCCCTCGACCTTCATCGAAAAGGAGTCCTAAAAAAATATGGTGTTGAGATGATTGGGGCAAGTCCTGAGGCAATTGAAAAAGCGGAAGACCGTGAAAAGTTTAAAAATGCCATGAAAAAAATTGGTGTCAAGGTTCCACCAAGTGGCGTGGCAAAAAGCATCGCGGAAGCCCAGGAAATTCGTGAACGGGTGGGACTTCCCGCGGTACTCCGCCCCAGTTTTACTATGGGGGGAACCGGAGGGGGTATCGCATATAACAAGGAAGAATTTAATGAATTGATTACAAGAGGACTCGAGCTAAGCCCTGTCGGGGAAGTTCTAATTGAACAGTCAATTATTGGATGGAAAGAATTTGAACTCGAAGTCATGCGCGACAATGCTGATAATGTGGTAATTATCTGTAGCATTGAAAATTTCGATCCTTGTGGAGTACATACTGGCGATAGTATCACTGTAGCCCCCGCACAAACTCTAACAGACAAGGAATACCAGAGGATGCGGGATTCCGCTCTCGCGATCATACGCGAGATTGGGGTGGCTACAGGGGGAAGCAATATTCAATATGGAATTAACCCTGCCAATGGCGACATGGTTGCGATAGAGATGAATCCCAGAGTCTCGAGATCATCGGCTTTGGCATCAAAGGCAACTGGGTTCCCGATTGCAAAAATCGCAGCCAAACTTGCAGTTGGTTTCCGGCTTGATGAACTAAAAAACGACATCACCCGTGAGACCCCAGCTTGTTTTGAACCAACAATAGATTATGTGGTAACCAAAATTCCCAGATGGGCTTTCGAAAAGTTTCCTGACGCAAACACCACTCTTACCACTCAGATGAAATCGGTTGGTGAGACAATGGCGATCGGTAGAACATTCAAGGAATCCCTTCAAAAGGCTCTCCGAGGGTTGGAAACTGGTAGATTTGGACTTGGCTGCGACAGGGGAGATTTATGGGGCACTGACAAGCAACCATCCAGGGAAGAAATTATCGCCAAAATTGCGATTCCCAACTCCGAAAGAATCTGGTTTATCCGATATGCGATTTTAGACGGTATGACCATCGAGGAAATTCATGACAGGACAAAGATCGATCCATGGTTTTTAAACAACATTTTTGATATCACAGTTCAGGAAACGAAACTGCGCGGTTTAAAGGATATCAACAATGTAAATCATGATGATATGCTTGAGGCCAAACAATTTGGTTTTTCCGATCGTCAACTTGCGGCACTTTGGCTAACAAGCGAAATGGAAGTCAGAAGATCAAGAAAATCACTTGGTGTCTTGCCTGTTTTCAAGCGAGTCGACACCTGTGCCGCTGAATTTGAAGCTTATACACCCTATTATTATTCCTCCTATGAATCCTCCATCACCAACTCAAATTCTGGAGAGACATTCTTTGAGGATGAAACTTTGCCATCCAATGGTAAAGAAAGAATCATGATTCTTGGTGGTGGCCCCAACCGAATTGGACAGGGAATTGAATTTGACTATTGTTGTTGTCACGCTGCGTTTGCTTTGCGTGAGGCAGGATTTGAAACAATAATGGTAAACTCAAATCCAGAGACAGTTTCCACCGATTATGACACAAGTGACCACCTTTTTTTTGAACCATTAACATCTGAAGATGTTTTGAATATTTGTGAAAAAATGAACCCAAAAGGGTTGATTGTTCAATTTGGGGGACAAACCCCACTAAATTTGGCAAAAGCCTTGGAATCCGCTGGTGCCCCAATCATTGGTACCAGCGTTGAGAGTATTGATATTGCTGAAGACCGGGAAAGGTTTCAGGCGCTGGTTGAACGTCTTGGTCTAAAACAACCACCGAATGGCATCACCAACGACCTTCAGGAAGCGATTCATGTTGCAAGAAGGGTTGGGTACCCAATACTTGTAAGGCCGAGTTATGTTCTTGGTGGCAGGGGAATGGAAATAGTTTACGATGAACCATCTTTGATCCGATATGTGACAAATGCGATGGAAGTATCACCTGGAAAACCAATACTCCTGGATAAATTCCTTGAGTCTGCGATCGAAGCCGATGTTGACTGCATATCAGATGGTGTCGATTCTACCGTTGGTGGAGTGATGCAGCACATTGAGGAAGCGGGAATTCACTCCGGGGATTCTGCCAGCGTATTACCTCCGCATAGCCTGCCATCACATGTTGTTGATGAGATTAAACGGCAAACAAAAGCTCTCGCAAAGGAACTTAATGTTCGTGGATTAATGAATATACAATTTGCGATAACAGGATTGAAAATCGACCATTCAGTGGATTCAGACAAACAATCCAAATTAGTTCCCAACACCAGCAATCAAGGGGAAGTTCCTGTAGAAATTTTCGTTCTGGAAGTAAATCCCCGGGCAAGTAGAACAATTCCATTCGTGTCCAAAGCAATCGGAATACCGATGGCAAAATTAGCTTCATTGGTAATGGTGGGAAAAACCCTTAAAGAATTAAATTTCTCAAACGAAATCACCCCTTCACACTATTCTGTAAAAGAAAGCGTATTTCCCTTTAATAAATTCCCTGGAGTGGACATAATTCTCGGTCCCGAAATGCGGTCTACAGGTGAAGTCATGGGCATTGACGATTCTTTCCCGATGGCTTTTGCAAAAAGCCAACTTGCCGCAAGCAGCGCTTTACCACTCAAAGGCAAAGTATTCCTTTCAGTATCAGATCGTGATAAAAGTGATATCTCATTCATGGCAAAAAAGCTTCATAAGCTTGGGTACCAATTAATAGCAACACGCGGTACTGCCCAAGAAATCAAAAAAGCCGGCTTGCCTGTGGAAGAAGTATCAAAATTACAAGAGGGCCGGCCAAATCTCATAGACCTTATGAAAAACGGACAAATAGCTTTAATTCTTAACACCCCGGTGGGTAGGGGGTCCAGAACCGACGAAGGCAAAATACGGTCTGCAGCGGTTTCCCATGGCGTAACTTGCATAACCACTATGGCTGCCGCGCAAGCTGCAGTGGATGCTTGTTCCGCACTTCGGGAAAAAGACTTCTCAGTTACTGCTATTCAAGACCGATACTAGCTGAACAAATGTTCAATCGGCTTGTAATTTATTTCTTTATCCAAGTTAATATGGTATGTTTAAATATACATAACTTTTTCTTGGTCGAATTAAATGACCGCACAACTTGTCGCCATTTCTGAAGGTCCTAGTATTGTTTTAAACAAGCCGATTTTATTAATCGGCAGACATCAAGAGTGTGATGTACAAATCGAATCAAAAAAAATATCAAGAAAACATTGCTGCATTATTCTTCTTAAAAACAAAGCAATCATACGAGATTTGGATAGCACCAATGGCGTAAGCATAAATGGCAAAAAAGTAATGGAAGGGTGCTTTGGACCAGGTGATGAACTTTGCATTGGAAATTGCAAGTATATCTTGCATTGGGACTCGGTTTTATTAAATGGAGTTGGCTAAAAAATCAACTGCTCGCACTTCTATAATGCTTCAATGAATAATTAAAGAACATCCTGCTTATCAGGAAATACACAACTGATATAAAAATCATGAACAAAACAAACTCTGTGCTCACCTTTTTCACAGCGAATTCGACTGGAATACTCACAGCCAATAAAGCAGGAATCACAAACCCAAAAACTAGTCTTATGGGCAATGCCAATTCTGAGTCATAAATCTGCCTAGGATATCTCATCAAATTGGTAAATAACCACCAGACTTCCATGAGGCTTTGGTTTCTAATCATCCAGACCGAAAGGGAAGTTAAAAACAAAAGAAAACTATATGCAAGGGAACAACCACATAGGAAAAGACTAAAAAACACTGGTATTTTCCAAGGTTCAATTGGTTGTCCAATTTCCAAAACAGCAATTACAACCATTATAAAACCAAGAACCATCTTTGGTGCGGTTGACCAATCAACCCTTCTCAAAGTGATAAAAAATTGCGGATCAATTGGCTTTAAGAGACAAAAATCCAGATTTCCCGATCGAACCAACTCAGAAAATTCAACACAGTTCTCCAAGAAAAATGTTTCCACAAATCCCTCGAGGGCATAATAAATACCAACGAAAAACAGAAATTCATTGTCACTCCAACCAGCCACATTTGAAGTTTTACCAAAAATAGTCCTGAAAAAAGTCAGCAGGATACCTAGCCAAATCAATTCAACAAGTATTTTCAGCAAAAAATTACTTCGAAATGCAAGCTCACCTATCAGACTGAATTTCGCAAAAGAAAATATTAATCGCAAATGCTTTAACATGATCAAGCCCCGTAGGCACCATATCTACGTAAACCCAAATACAAAATAACCTTTGAGAGCAAAAAGAAAAAAACAGCCCATAAAACGCCGATAAAAAGCCGCAACCATAATTCCTCATCACCAACCTTTTGAAGAAAAATAGCTGCTGGGAAATATGCAAGGTAAGAAAAAGGTAGATTTTTCAACAAATCAAGCCAACCGGTTGAGTCAAGCAGATCAAGGGGAATCAAATGCCCTGACAGAAAAAAACTTAAAGTGGTGACAACATACAGTAATGAAGTGATCTCCAAGATCCAAAAACTCAACATACCAAGGCAAACTTCAAAATAAAAACCTATGACGAATGCCAATATCAGTGAAAGCAAAAAATAAACGCAACCAATAGGTGTTGGAAAGGTGTCAAAAAAAGTGGCGCAAGAACCAAACAAAATCGCATAAGGAAACAATGATGTTGATATGTATGCAATCTTGTGTGCGATCCGATAACTTAAAAGATAACCGAGCAAATCAATGGGTTGAAGAAGATATTTTTTGATGCTCCCCTCCCGAACATCACGCGCAAGGCCAGTCGCTAGGCCAGGCATGCTTGAGAACATTCGACTGATGTTAACTAGGAGCAAATAGGCAATAACCTGCTTGAATGAAAAACCGGACAAGGAATCCTGCTCTGAAGAACCATAAACGGATTTCCATAGCAGAATGGAGGTAATCATCGGTAGGAAACGAAGGAATGAACTTAAAAGAAAATCACCGCGGTAGGTAAACCGTTCCTTTAATGATAATTTGCCGATATTAATGTATTTGTTCAACATATCAGATCATTTACCACTTATTTTTGCGAGATGATGACTAACAAACAACTTTTCCACGACTTCCTCCACGGGAGGATCCTCGATACTAATATCAAGGACATCCTCACAATGCGAAACAATTGCCAAAACATTTGAAACATCACTTTTTGCAACCCTGAGTTTGGCAATTGTTCCAATAATTTCAACATTTTGAAATTTTCCAAAAACACCATCCGGAACTAAATTATTGAATTGAATCTTTATCAATTTCTCTTTCCCAAACTCATCTTTCAGTCCTTGCAGTTGACCGTCATACACCATTTTACCGCCAGAAATCACAAGTATCCTTGAGCATAATGTCTCAACATCCCTCATGTAATGACTAGTAAGAAGAATGGTGATTTTCCTAGTTTTATTAAATTCGTAAAGACACCGATGCATCGCAGATTGGGCAACCACATCCAATCCAATCGTGGGTTCATCAAGAAGCAAGAGTTTAGGATCATGAAGGAGGGAAGCAATCAGTTCAAGTTTCATCCTCTCACCCAGGGAAAGTTCACGCACGGGCTTCTTAAGAAGATTGGAAACTTGAAAAATCTCTGTTAATTCGCCAACATTTTTCTTAAATCTGGAGGATTCAATCCCATATATTTCTTTGTGCAGTTCAAAAGAATCAGCGGCAGGAAGATCCCACCATAACTGGCTTTTTTGCCCCATAACAAGAGAGAAAGCTTTCCTAAATTCAACGGGTCTTTCCCATGGAACAAAACCAAGCACCGTGGCGGTGCCATTTGTGGGAAACAAAAGACCGGAAAGCATCTTTAAAGTTGTGGTCTTTCCTGCACCATTTGGACCTAGAAAACCTACTATTTCGCCTTCATTTATCTCAAGATTAACATCCTCTACGGCATGTATATCCTTGAATTTACTATTGAATAAGCTTTTGATAGAACCAAATAAACCAGTTGGTTTCTCGTAAACCCGAAACTGTTTACTAAGGTTTTTTGTTTTTATAACGATCATTTATTTTTGTTGTTAAACATCCAGTCCACGCAGATATTCCACAGCATGCAATATATCATGAAATCTTTCTAGCTGAGTGCCAACTTCCCTCTCAATTGACATTGGACCACTAAAGCCAATTTCCTTAAGTTTTTTTAGAAACACTGGTATGTTAACCTGCCCCTTGCCCAAAGGCACCTCTTCACCCCATTGACCCTTGATTTTAGGCCTAATGGCATCTTTCAAATGAACACTTCGAATATATTTTCCCAATACTTGAACCGCTTCTATCGGATCACCTTGATCATAAAGCAACATATTTGCAGGATCAAAATTCACAAACAAATTCGAACGCCCAAGTTCCTTTAATGTGGCAAAAAGAAGTTCCGATGTTTCTTGTCCTGTTTCAAAGGAAACATTCACTTTACTATCGCCGGCAAGATTACTGACTGTTTCCAAAGTCTGCAAAAAACTTTTACGCCCTGAATCACTCAATTTAGGAATAAAACCAGCATGTAGCATGATATCATTCACACCTAAATCATGAACACGCCTAAGACTCCATTTGAATCTTTCCAACCGTTCTTGCCGAGTTGAAGGATCACCAAAACCACCAGTTCTTTCAATGGTCAACGGAGTTGTATAGTCTTCGCCAGGAAAACCAAGCATCGCGCCTGTTATCTTAAAATCAGCTTTTTTAGCAAATATAGGCATATCATCCCCCTCATCCCATGAAGCATGATGAGGATCACCACAGGCGATTTGAACCGATTTAACCCCAAGCTTTCTATTGAAGGCTTCGAGTTCAGAAATATTTTTGACTTGCAAAGACCAACTACAAACTCCTACAGCATCAAGTTTCATGATCGTTTTCCCCAATCAATCAAATAAAAAGAAAATATGATTATATACACTTATGAAAAAAGTAAGAAATCAAAAGAAAGATAAATAATAAAGGTTATGCAGCAACAGAATCTGATAATGGAAGTCGTTCGGATTCATTTTCTGCAGAATCCTTCATTTTTGAAAAAAGTGTGGTGCCGTATACTAAAAGAACCAAGTTAGGTACAAACATAACGCCCATCCGCTTAATTTCCTCAAACACAGGTAACAAGGGAAGCAAATTTGCCAAAACATAAAGGAGAAAAAACACTCCCAAGCCTGGAGTAATTACCCTTGATGAATTATTCCAAGCATAGACAAGAATTGACATCACAAGAGGTAAGGCCAGTACAAAATATTGAGAATGACTTACAGGGCAAATTAAGACCATCAATAAAGCAGATAATGCAAGAAAATGAGCATCCTCCATGACTGTACCTTTTTTAGGCAAGCCTTTCGAAAAAAGCAACCAACCAAGTAAGATGAGACTCATTAAAATTTGAACAACCTTGGTCACAATAGAAGGTTTCGGTGGTTTCTTACTGAAATCTGGATTTTCAATACCATGCAAAAAGGCCAAAATACTATGATTATCAGTCGAATTTAAATTTGTGAGCTCAACACCTCTTGTGTTATCCCCAGAAACGCCCAATGAAGGACCAATAAGTACATTATAAAAGTCATGATAAGAACTTTTTGTTTTCTCGATTCCCATGACAGAAACGGGAATAACCCCAAGACCCAGTATCAGCCCAACAGTACAACCCGCCAATTGCCTGTAATCTTTTCTCCAAACTGGAACTATCAATAGAAAGGCGGGGAAAACCTTCAAACAAATACTGCCCGCAATCATGGTGCCACTTAAAAAACTTTTACCAGACATTTGAAATGTTATCGCAAGGCAAATCATCATCAACAAAAACAGATTAACCTGCCCGCGCATAAGTGTGTGCGCAATAGGACTCAAACAAATCAAAATCACAAATATGCGCAGATAGTACCATTTTTTTTCATACAAACTAGAAAAAACCAAGGGAGAATTTTTCTCATATGCTCGGGCAAGAGCAAAAACGCCGAGGAAAAGACTTAACAAACTCACTTTATAAAAAATGCTAATGGAAACAGGATAGGGAAGACAACCAGCACGACTTTCACCGTGAGGGGGATCGGCCAAAGGAATCATTGTAATGGCAAAAAGCGGGGGATAATTATAATGCCAACCATTCGGGTCAGTCACTTCATATATACTTTTCCCAACTTTCGCAGCCCAACCAGCCCTAAAAAAGACATCCGCATCGCCCATAACCCTGCTTAAAAATGCTGAGCGTATCTGAACCACATCAGCAAAAAATAAAAGAAAGAAAAATAAAAAAACTACAATTAATGATTCAAAAGCATTCAAATGAGACTTGTTCTTTTCTGATAAATCAAGATTCATGAATGAAATTCCTTAATATACATTTATCTATATCAACCGATTTCAAGATAAAATGGCAATACCGATTTAAAACAATTTCAATCACGAATTTCATAATTTTTTTGAATACATAAGCTCGCTCTCAGATTAAATATTTCTACCATTGTTTTCTTTAAAAAGGCAATTGAGCATAAATCCCTTGAATAAATTCTCAAAAAGAAATTTAAAGAATCACTTTTTTCCAATTCTGGCCTCGGGCACAAGATCCAAAATTGTAATCTCAGGCTTGCAGTTAACTCGAAATGGCACTGACCCCGCAAGTCCTCGACTTACATGCATGATCATCCCGTTTAACTTATTTCGATTTGAAGTTCTTTCACACTTATAAAAACCGTTACCAAACCATCGTCCATACTTGCTCGGAATCACCAATGGGCCAAAAAAAGGTAGGGAAATTTGTCCACCATGAACATGGCCACAAAACATTAAATCAAAATCATTCCGACCCGCCCAAAAAAACTCATCCGGCGAGTGGGACAATAAAATTTTCGCATCGTAATCCACCAGTTGTATCTCGGGTAATTTTTTACAAAACCAAGGATAACCCACCCCAAAAACACCAATTTTAGAACCTTCAAAATCAAATGAAACCCAGCGATTTAACAAACAAACAAACCCTGCCTTTGCTAGATACTTTCGCACCATGTCCGGTTCATTCCATAGATCATGGTTGCCGAGAACAGCATATTTACCATGTTTTGCATTTATTTTTTTAAAAAGGGGAACAATCCAACGAAGGGCAGGGGTGCTGTCGACAAGGTCACCGGTAAAAAAAACAACATCGAAAACCTCGTTTTGAATTTCTGACAACACCGAATTGAAATAGGAAAAATTATCATTTCCACCAAGATGAAAATCACTGATGTGTAAAATTTTAAATCTTGAATTTCCGGTCAAAAATTTGGTGGGAATCTCCGCATTCACCAGCTCAAGCTTGAAAGAATCATCAATTGGCGCCAGGAATCTTTTATCCTCAATACCCACAGAGTAATCAAATAATTGACTGCTTTGAAAATAAAGCGATCGCGGGAGAACCCAATAATTTCGTAAAAACTCATTAATCGGAAAAACAACAAAGACGACAAAAAAACAAACCAACGCATAAATTAGTTCAATGTCAATTACTGGAAAAGAAGAAGGATTACAAATAAAAGAATTGAATTTGATAGTCGATTCATAAACAACAAACAAACCAATTAATCCAATCAAAAAATGTGCAACCTGAATCAGGTCACCAGTTATTCTTGAAAAGGGCCTGGAATAAAACCAATTATGCGAAAACAAAACAAGGCAAAAATGCCCGAAAAAAATCAACATCAGAAAAAAACAAAACAACATTGATATTCCCGAGCATAGGCAAGGCTAGGACTTTAAAAACTGGGATTATTTGCCTGAACCAGTTGATTTGCAACTGCAAGGGATTCCAGTGTTCCAGCATCAGTCCAATAACCATCAAGTGTCAAATAACGAAGACGCCCTGTTTTCAAATAGAAATTATTGACATCAGTTATCTCAAGCTCCCCACGATGACTTGGCCTAAGCGTTTTAATCACCTCAAATACATCAGAAGGGTAAAGATAGATACCAGCGACAGCATAATCACTTTTGGGATTTTTTGGTTTTTCCTCAATAGAAAGGATCTTTCCATCTTTCATTTCGGCGACGCCATATCTTTGGGGGTCATGAACTTTTTTCAATGCCACAAAAGCCGAGTCAGGATGTTTCGCAGCTTCCCGGGCAAAATCAACCAAATTATCTTGAAAGATATTATCACCCAAAATCACCAGGCTTCTCGCATTTCTTGAAAATCCCTCAGCTAAACCAAGAGCTTGAGCGATGCCACCTGCTTCATCCTGCACTCTGTAAGTCAACCTGCAATTATGATCCTTTCCAGACCCTAATAATTCAACAAAGTCCCCCATGTGCTCCGTACCGGAAACCAGCAATATATCTTTAATACCACAGCCGGTCATTTTTTTTAAAGGATGATAAACCATGGGATAAGGGCCAACAGGAAGAAGGTGTTTGTTTGTAACCTTAGTCAATTCACCAAGGCGAGTTCCTTTTCCACCCGCAAGAATTACGCCACGCAAGTCCATAAAACATCCTTTCCGAATAAAAGCAAAAAACCACTTAATGCATTTCGTAACAAAACCAATAAAAAAGTGAAAGCCGGATTGGTTATCGCAGTAATTGAGGGTTGGGAATTTGAAGTATAAAAGCAGTAAAATATATTAATTTTTAATAAAAATGGGCGGTGGAATGTCTTCAATAACTCCGAGATAAAGATCACTTTTCACATCAAATATCAATTTTACAGTTCCAATCTTTGCCAGTAACTTTTGGGCTTTTTCAGCACTGGGAACCGGGCCCCAAAGTCTTAATACACCATCACGGACACTTACTCCTATGTTCAGCTGACTAAACTCAGGATCCTCCGATAATAATCTTCTGATTTTGATGGTTAATTCAAGGTCTCGGTATTTATTGATTTTAGATTCAGGTTTAACCAGGGTCGCTTCTTTGCCATTCAAGTCTAATGACGGACCGGTTTGAGCAACCAGATTTAACCTGGATAAACCCAAAATTGATACTGCAGCAATAACTAGAAACTTAATTTTTCTCACATCCTAATTTTGCATGATTACCATCAAACATGAACACATATTTCAACCTGTTAGCTAACAGGAAAGAAAAATAAATCCAATAATAACGATTTGGCAAAATCTAAGGCTAAATATGAATCGCTTTCTTTTCCACTGCCATGGCGGCTTCCTTAAAAGCCTCTGACAAGCTGGGGTGTGCATGACAAGTTCTGGCGATATCCTCGGAACTAGCCTGCATTTCGATCCAAGCAACAGCTTCAGCAATCATATCAGATGCCCTAGGACCAAAAATATGAACACCCAAGATTCTGTCGGTGTTTTCGTGGGCAAGTATTTTAACGGTTCCCTCTGACTCACCCATGGTTCGAGCGCGACTATTTGCGATAAAAGGAAATTTGCCAATCTTATAGGGAACTTTAGCTTCTTTTAATTGTTCCTCAGTCTTGCCAACGCTGGAAAGTTCTGGCCAAGTGTATATCACGCTCGGAATCGTATCATGATTCACCGTGGTTTTACCCCCAGCAATATTCTCAGATGCTGCAACCCCTTCTTCCTCAGCTTTATGAGCAAGCATAGGGCCCGCAACCAAATCTCCAATCGCATAAATATTTGGAACAGAAGTCCTTAAAAACTGATCAACTTTGATTTGCGCAGTCCTTGGATCAATTATGATGCCAAGACTCTCTAGCCCTAATCCAAGAGAATTTGGCTTGCGCCCCACACAAACCAAAGCCTTGTCCGCTTTAAATTCAAGCTTTTTACCAGCTTTTTCACATTCAACTACAATATGATTCCCTTCTCGCCTTCCCCCGGTCACTTTAGTGTCAAAATTAAATTTCAATCCTTGTTTTTCCAAGCTCCTCTGCAACAAAGCAGCGCTTTCAGAATCACTCAGAGGCAAAGCCTTTGGCAAAAACTCAAGAACTTGCACATTACTTCCCAGGCGCGTCCACACAGACCCCATTTCTAAACCTATATAACCAGCTCCAACAACAACCAAATCCTTAGGGACAGTTTTAAAATTAAGAGCTTCCGAGGAACTTACAATGAATTCACCGTCCATTGGTAAACAGGGGAGAGATGCAGGTTCACTGCCTGTAGCAATAATTATGAATTTAGCATCGATCTCAAGCTTCCCACCGGATTTTTCAAGTACCTCGATTCTATTGCGGGAAACCAATCGTCCTGAACCTATAATTCGATTAACTTTATTTTTTTTAAACAAGGAGGAAATGCCATCACCTAACCCCTTCACAATTTTATCTTTCCTTGCAATCATGGCAGGAACATCAATTTGTGGTTTGGATATGATTATACCGTGATTTTCAAAGTTTTTAGAGGCTTGAAGAAACAACTCACTTGATTCAAGGAGCGCCTTGGAGGGAATACAACCCACATTAAGGCATGTTCCACCAAGCGAATCCCTCTTCTCTATGCAAACAACCTTCATGCCAAGTTGGGAAGCTCTGATCGCGGCAACATAACCACCTGGGCCGCCGCCAATGATCGCAACATCATAAGATTCAATTGCCATGATTTATCCCGAGGTGAAATAAAAATCAAAGATCAGTAATTATCAAATACACCTAAACGCTGAAAAATATTCGTTCAGGATTTTCCAGGCACTCTTTGACTCTAACCAAAAAACTTACTGCTTCCTTGCCATCAATGATTCGATGGTCATATGAAAGCGCAATGTACATCATTGGACGAATTACAATCTGATCATCCACCACCACGGCTCGTTTTTGAATTGCATGCATACCAAGAATACCACTTTGCGGGGGATTCAGTATGGGCGTGGACAACATTGACCCAAAGGTACCACCGTTGGTGATAGTAAATGTACCACCTTGCAGATCACTGACAGATATTTTGTTTTCCTTGGATTTCACCGCGAGTTCAACTATCCTTTTTTCAATGTCCGCAAAGGACAATTCATCCGCATCACGAATCACCGGAACCATGAGTCCTTTTTCAGTGCTTACAGCAACCCCAATATGATAAAAATGGTGGTAGACAATATCCTGGCCGTCAATTCTTGCGTTAACAGCGGGGAATACTTTCAAGGCCTCAATTACTGCCTTTACAAAAAAGCTCATAAAACCCAGGCCCACACCATGCTTTTTCTGGAAAGATTCCTTATATCGGGCACGAAAAGACATTATTGCCGACATGTCAGCTTCGTTGAAAGTGGTAAGGATGGCACTACTGTGTTGGGCATGCAGCAATCTTTCCGCAATCCTTTGACGAATTGGTGTCATCCGTTGACGGGTTTCCCTCGCAGGCTCAATTCTTACATCCTTGGGAACAATCGATTTCGGCTTGGATAGGGACTCGATGTGGGCAACAACATCTTCTTTTAATACCCTCGAATCTTTTCCAGTGCCAGCGACAGCAGTGATATCAATACCCGCTTTTTCAGCGATATGTCTTGCTGCAGGATTAGAAACTGATTCAGAGCCGGATTTAACAGTGGCGGATACTGGAGTAGATTGAACTGGAGATGAAGCTTGGGGTGAACCAGAACCAGACACGGCAGCGGCTGATTTTTCAATTTTACCCACTACGGCACCAATTAATACTTTTTCGCCTTCAGCGACAAGAATAGTCAAAATTCCAGCTTCAGGGGCAACCACCTCTGTTGTTGCTTTTTCAGTTTCCACTTCAAACAAAGGTTCATTATTCTTGACCATCTCCCCAGTTTTTTTATACCACTTGGAAAGCACACCCTCTGAAATTGATTCACCTACTGACGGGATTTTAATTTCTGTGATCATACTTTTTCTTCTAAAAAACCTGGGGTAATCAAAACTAATTATCAAACATCAACGAATATCAACCTTGGAGGCGGGGGAGGTAGGTTGAGACCCCTTATTCGCACCTTTTTCACCAAATACGGGTAATGCTTTTGCAAAATATGGCAAGTCAGGCTTATAAGCAGCCTCAATTAATTGCTTCTGCTCACTTTCATGAATCTTTTTGGAACCAACTGCTGGACTGGCACTTTCATCCCGTCCAACATATTCAAATAAATACCCCAATGCACGCAATCTGGGTTCCACAAAAAACCATGCACCCATGTTGTGTGATTCTTCCTGAACCCAGACAAACTCTGCGGCTTTTTCATATCTATCAATGATCTTTTTTAATTGTTCTTCAGGAAAAGGATACAACTGCTCCAAGCGAACCAGAGCCGTGTCAAAACTTTCCTGCTTGATTCTTTGTTCAAAGAGGTCGTAATAAACTTTCCCTGAGCATAGGACCACCCTCTTAACCCTGCCTGGCTCAACTATGGAATCATCCAGAACCTCATAAAACGAACCACTCAAAAATTCTTCCACTGGAGAAACTGCAAGTTTATGCCTTAGAAGGCTTTTTGGGGTCATAATAGCCAGAGGTTTGCGAAAATCCCTGTGCAACTGTCTTCTTAGCAAATGAAAATATTGGGAAGGTGTTGAAGCATTACAAACTTGAAGATTGTTTTCAGCACAAAGCTGCAAAAACCTTTCCAGGCGAGCACTCGAATGCTCGGGTCCTTGACCTTCATAACCATGCGGGAGCAACATAACCAAGCCACTCTCACGCTTCCATTTGGATTCACTGGAGGAAATAAATTGGTCCACCAAAACCTGCGCACCATTCCAAAAATCACCAAATTGCGCTTCCCAAAGGACCAAAGCATTTGGATCATCAAGGCAGTAACCAAATTCAAAGCCAAGCACCGCGGCCTCGGAAAGCATGCTGTCAAAAACCTCATAAACGGCTTGGTTTTCAGATATTAAATTCAGCTGAGAAAACGGTTGCCCATTTGTTGAATCATAAAAAACGGAATGCCTTTGACTGAAGGTTCCTCTGCGGCAATCCTGGCCACTGAGCCTGACCTTGTGGCCTTCCAATAAAAGAGAACCAAATGCCATAAGTTCAGCCGTAGGCCAATCAATTGGTTTCTTTTCGGAAAAATTCTGGGCTCTACCTCTTATCAAAGTGGAAACCTTGGGGTGAACACTAAAATTTTGAGGAATATGAACCAAAGCCTGTGAAAGTAGGTTAAAATCTTTATCGGAAACCCCAGTTTTAACCTGCTTGTGCGTATATTGTTTGGTCAAATTTTTCCAAGCACCCTGAAATGCAGACATTCGCTGATATGATACTGGATTATTTCTCATCTCATCCAAAGAGCGCTGAAGGCGACCTTCAAAATCAACTCCAATAGCGGATACTTCCTCAACCGAGCATACTCCATCGGCGACCAATTTCTCACCATATTTCACTGCGGGAGAAGACCTTGATTTAATATTCTGATACATCAATGGCTGAGTAAATGAAGGCTCATCGCCCTCATTATGCCCATGCTTTCGATAACATACTATATCCACGACAACATCTTTTCCAAACCGCTGGCGATACTCCAAGGCAAGCTTGGCAACCCAAACCACTGCCTCAGGATCATCACCATTCACATGAAAAATTGGAGCCAGGATTATTTTTGCCACATCTGTGCAATACGAAGTGGAACGCGAGTCCGAGGGACGAGTCGTAAAACCAATCTGGTTATTAATTACAACATGAAAAGTTCCCCCGGTGGTATACCCCTCCAAGCCCGCCAAATTCAAGGACTCAGGAACAATTCCTTGGCCAGCAAAAGCTGCATCCCCGTGAATCAAAAGCGGGAGCACCGCACGCCTGTTAAGGTCAGCAAGCAGATCCTGCTTGGCTCTCACACGACCTTCAACAACAGGGTTTACAAACTCAAGATGACTGGGATTTGGAGTAAGAGACAGGTGCAGATTTTTCCCCTTGGAATTCTGCCTGTCAACCGAATACCCAAGATGATACTTGACATCGCCATCACCTTCGATGCTAGTGGTGGAAAAATTCTCCTCGAACTCCGCAAACACATCACCGTACGGCTTTTTCATCACATTTGTAAGGACATTCAACCTACCACGATGAGCCATACCCAACACTATCTGAGAACCACCCAGGTCGGGGAAACCTTCAACCACGGATTCAAGCAAAGGAATGAGAGAATCTCCACCTTCAAGTGAAAATCGTTTCTGGCCCACAAATTTGTGATGCAAAAACTTTTCAAAAAGGTCAGCCTGCATCAATTGGCATAAAATATTTTTCTTTTCAGCTTGAGAAAACTCGATCTTCCCGGCTTTTTCCTCTATTCGAGAAATCAGCCAATCACGCTCACCACCATCATGCAAATGAGTTATCTCAACTCCCACGCTTCGGCAATAAATCTCCTGGAGAACTTTAATAAGACCTCCAACTGTCCCCTCTGAAAATGGTGCAAAACCAGAAACCGAAACAGTAGCACCAAGGTGCTTTTCAACCAAGTCCTGAAGGGGTTTATTAAGAATCTGCTGCCCTACAGAATCAATCTGAAGTGGGTCCAAACTCGCTTGCAAATGTCCATAATCCCGAAATAAACCAATGAGTTTTTCCGCCAGACTCGCCAGCGAATCTGTGGCACCAATTGTCATTTGGTCACCTTTGGACTGCTGAAGGCCTATTTCAAACCCCTCAAAAAAAATGCTCCAAGAGGATTCAACGCTTGAAGGATCACTTCTCCAAGCAAGGTACATTGATTCAATTGCTTCCAAATTTGGCCGAAAACCCACACTACCTGATGACATTTTTCATACCTCACAATCACAACATAATATTTCAAATTAATTGTAACTTAATTACACGAAAATACCATTAAAGCAGAGCTTTTTTTCAAGAACACAACCAGGATTTTTAATGTTAAATCAATTAGGAGCATTTTTTCACCAATTATCCCCGACAAGCAGCTTGAACTATCAGTGCCTTTTAAGTGGCAACCTTATGTAAAACGAAGCCCCCTTATTGGGCCCACTTTCAACCCAAATCCTTCCTTTATGCTCCTCAATCGTTTTTTTAGCCACAGCCAAACCTAAACCCGTTCCCGAGTTACCCTTAGAACTTTGGAAAGGAGCAAAAATCAACTTTAAATCCGCATCCTTAATACCATCACCGTTATCCGAGACCTCAATTTCGATAAAACCAGCCTCATCAGTAGATTTTAATTTAACATTGATTATCCCATAACTTTTTTCACGAATTGCATCAATGGCATTATTAATCAGATTAAGGATGGTACGGTGTATCCCCTCAGGGTCGATAAAGGCCAAAACCTCATCACTAAATGTTTCAAACCTAATTTCAGCACCATTTGCCTTCGCCATTGGAATCGACAATTCAACAACATCTGTAAGAATTTCAACCAGATTTTTTTCCTGAAAAGCGGGTTCCCGGTCTTTTGAAAATCCCAACATGTCTTTGACAAGGTCAAATAGACGGGTATGATTTTTCTCAATAATACGCAATCCTTGCTCAAGCAAAGGCGTTTCCTTTTCCACAACACCCATTTTCAGAATTTCCCCGCCGCTTTTTAACCCTTGCAATATATTTTTTATATGGTGAGAAAGATGAGCGACAGCTTCCCCAACAGCGGCAAGCCTTTCCCCTTGAACTCTTGCCTTATAATAAAGAGTATCCTCTATCGCCAAAGCAGCCTGGTGGGCAACAGCAATTGCAAGAGTCAGGTGTTCTTTTTCAAATGCGTAGCTTTTTACTCCACCTTGAGGCATATCTGCAGGATGCTTGTCCAGATAAACCACTCCAACAGTGGCATGCCTACCTTTCATAGGCACACAAATTATCTCCCTCACCCCTGAACGCACAATACTTTGAACGGCATTAAATCGTAAATCACTCATGGCGTCGCTTACAAGGACGCCAACTTTGTTTTGAATGACATGATCCACGACAGTCCTACTAACAAGCACATCGTTTTTTCCATTCCTGGGGGTAGCCCTGGCGACAACTTTAAAATCACCATAAGTTTCAGAATCCCCCAAAGATTGCAGTGCCGCCGATTGCGCAAAGGTTGAAGCGAGCAACACCGAACCATGATCAGCGGACAAGGTTTTTAGAATAAGGTCCAAAATACGGTCCAATAATAATTGAATATCCAAGATCTGGCTTGTTGCGTTGATAGCTTCATATATGACCCCAAGCCTTGCAAGGGCACCACGCAACCAATCACCTTGGGCGCCTTCGGGACGCGCGAGGAGGGCGCTTCCCTCAGATTCAGGAACCGTTCCGAGCAATTCAAAGGACCGCTCGAAATTCTCCGGAATTTTCACAGGATTTATCTTCAAGCTTTCAACAAATGGATCAGTGAAATTTGCGCCAATCTCACCTGGGAGCGGAGAAAAAAGCAACACTGTCTGGCCGACTTGTATCTGATCACCCGGTTTTAATAATACATCCTGCACAGAATTGCAATTTACAAAACAACCATTTGCACTTCCCAGATCGCGAAACCGAAAACCTTCGGGGGATTTATAAATCTCCGCGTGCCTCCTGGAAATCTCAGTGTCTTGCAGTCTGACAAAACAGCCTTGATCCCTACCTATTGCATTAACTGAGGCTGTCAATTCAAATCGCCGACCTTCGTCCAAACCCTTGAGTATAGTTAAATTTGGCACGGAATTGAGCCTTTAGTGAGACTGGTTTGATTGAATTCCATCAGCTATTCACCTTTTATTACTATCACAAAACAAAAAAGCGTTCCTATTCTGAATTTCAAGGAAAGATTTATAAATATTTGCTTCAGCAATTTTTTCTGAGATTTCAAATGCTGTGTCATCATGCCGCACTATCCATGCCTCAATTCCGGCAGCATTTGAAGCTTTAATGTCGATATCCATATCTCCAACATACACTAATTCAGCATGGTTGATTACCAATCTTTTTGCGGCTTCCCAAAGCATGTCAGGTGCGGGTTTAGGTGCGGGAACATCCTCAGGACCAAGCACCACCTTGAAATAATGATCGATACAAAGATGTTGAACTAAATCAACCGTAAACCCAACAGGTTTGTTGCTGCAAATCCCCATTAAAATTCCAGATGTTTTTAATTTCTCTAAAAAATCAAGAACATATGGGTACAATCTAGTGTTTTGTTTCATGTGTTTCTTGTGATGTTCATGATACGCTATCTTGGCCTGTTCCAAATCAGAACCAGGAAGCATTTTTCTCATCAAATGATCCAACCCATGGCCGACATTCCTCTTTATTTCATCAAACTTCAGTTCTGGAAGTGCATTTACAAGCCTTACATGATTCACACTATGAGCTATTGCTTCAAAACTATCAGCAAGAGTTCCATCAAAATCAAAAAGTACCCCACGCAACATTACAAGTCCTTTTATTAAAGTGAAAAATCCCTTACTATTAATTAAGATAATACTTGGTTTTTAGCATATATGTAACACTTATTGAAAACATTCCAATGCGAACCACACCGGAAGGCGATCACCTACCAGTTCTAGCAAATGAAATTCTGGATTTGATATGTCCATCACCCGGAAAAATCATCGTGGATGCAACATTAGGTGCCGGTGGGCATACTGCCCTCATGCTCCCCAAGGTTTCTCCTGGGGGAAAAGTCCTGGGAATAGACCTAGATCCTTTGGCTCCGTCAAGAATACGGGACAAGCTTGGAGATTATTCGGATTCATTCAGTTTCATCCATGGTAATTTCGCTGGGCTAGACAGGTTGCTTATGGAGAAAGACATTTTGCATATAGATGGATTAATTGCTGATTTGGGTGTTTCCAGTCCTCAGATTGATGACCCCGAGCGGGGCTTTTCTTATGTTAGGCCTGGACCACTTGATATGAGAATGGACCAAACCAAAGGTCAAACACTTGCCCAAATCCTTGAAAAAACTGATGTCGCCACACTAGCGGAAAAATTAGCGGAATTTGGCGATGTCGAAAAAGCCGATATTATCGCAAAAGACATCAAGGATAATTTTGACGCCAACATGATCAGAAACACTTTTGATCTTTCACTCGTTGTGGGAAAATACAGTTCTAAAAAATCAAATTGGACCACCTTCGCGAGGGGGCAGGTAAAACCAGCCAACATTCTTGCGCAGGTTTTCCAAGCTTTGCGTATCTTGGTGAATCGTGAGCTGGATAATTTAAAATCCTTGCTAAGAATTTTGCCCTTCATATTAAGCCCCGGGGCTACCGTTGCTTTTATTAGTTTCCATTCAGGGGAAGACCGTCTAATAAAAAAAACATTCGCAAACCTTTTGGATCAAGGCATATTTCACGAAATATCAAAAGATCCAATAAGACCAACAGAAGAGGAAAAATTTCTTAACCCCCGGTCACGGTCTGCAAAATTAAGATGGGCCAGAAAAATAACATAACTTTTAACCAAACGATAACCATACCTATTAATGAAGTATCCTAAAATTGATTTTGACGAGGTCTTTAAGTGAGCATATTTTTTTTTATCACCGTTCTTTATTTTTCACAACAAGGGGATCCCTTGAGGGGAAAGCTATATTTACAAAGCAATGATTTTGCCGCACCTTCATTCAGTCTTAAGGCATTTAACAATCTCCATAAACAATGGGATGTTAAAACCCAACCATCACCTCAAATAATTCTCGAACATTTTGAATCCCGCTATGGATTGCATTCTGCCCCATACGAAAACAACAACCTTCCCATGGGACTTAAGCTTGCGCCATTTCCATTGACTCTTGGTGCTGTCAAAGGTATTTCGCTTGACTGCCTGGCTTGCCATGGTGGAATTTTAGACGGTAAACCCTACCCGGGACTTGGAAACAATTCATTGGATCTGCAGACTTTTTTTGAAGACATGAACATGGCTGATGGAAACAAAAAGGCGCTAGCATTCAAATTTGGTAATGCTAGAGGCACCAATGAAGCCGGGGCTGTATCTGTTTTTCTAATGGGTTTTCGCAAACCTGATCTATCATTGAATACTTCGTGGGTGAATCTTGGGCTAAATGATGACCTGCATGAGGATCCGCCAGCGTGGTGGTTATTAAAAAAGAAAAAAACGATGTATTCAACCGGAGGGGCTGTCGCAAGATCTGTTCGTTCAATAATGCATTTCATGATGAGCCCGATACATGGGCCAAATCATTTCAAAAACAACGAAAAAAAATTTATTGACCTACAAGCATATATCAATTCAATAAATCCACCCGCATATCCATTTCAAATTGATTATGCCAAGGCTTCGATTGGAAAAATAGTTTTTGACAAAAATTGTTCCAAATGTCATGGAAAGTACGGTGAAAACCCAACCTACCCAAACAAAATTATTCCCCTTGATTCAATCGGCACAGATCCCAAAAGATTCTTTGGAATCACAAAGGATTTTGGAAGATTCTATAATTCTTCATGGTTTTCCAAGGAAAATGAAGGCTGGTTTTCTGACGATTTCAAGGCCCGTGAAACTTCAGGATATCAGGCGCCTCCTCTTGACGGAATATGGGCCACAGCGCCTTATCTCCACAATGGTTCAGTTCCAACCATTTATTCCCTTTTGAATTCCAAGACTCGCCCGAAAATTTTCACCCGGGATTTTGAAAACAAATATGTCAACTATAATCAAAAAGAATTAGGCTGGAATTATCAATCAAAAGCCAATAACGATCATCTAAGGAACCAAAAAACAACTGATCAAAGAAAGTGGTATGACACATCCACTCCGGGAAGACTCAACACAGGCCATACTTTTGGTGACGATCTAACTGAACAGGAAAGATTACAAGTCATAGAATTTTTAAAAACCCTCTAGGACGGAATTATTCCTGAACTTTAAAAGGTTTGGGTTTATTCCCGGTTTTAAAGTTTTCCCACATAAAAAGAAAAGCTTTTTCAAGGTTTCTAACAAAACGCATCGTGTCAAATAATGGGGATTTTGAGCGATTAGCTAATAATCTCTCGCGATATGAATTTAATAATTTTGGGTCATTTGCAAGCATTACCGCAATCCTTTCATAATCCTCCAAGTCTTTTGCAATTAATTCAGGCAACCCCGCTGAATTCAACAGACTTCCACCCACTCTCGATGATAAAGTATCACCCGGACAGGTTAATACAGGCAGGCCCAACTGCAAGGCTAGTGTTGATGTGGCAGCCGCATTATAAATAATTGAATCAAGGAATAAATCTGCGATTTGATGCCTTTTGAAATGCTCATTTCTTGGTAAAAATCCACCGAAAACAAGTCTTTTATGATCAACACCGCTGCGTTCTGCCTCAATACGAAGATTTTTTTCAAAAAGAGAACCACCCGATTGCCCAGCAAACCACAATACACTCCCTGGAACTTGCTTTAAAATTCGCATCCAGATTGAAAAACCAACAGGTTCGATTTTGTAACTATTATTAAAACTGCAAAAAACAAAACCATTGGGAGGCAAACCGTGACCTTCCTTATCACATTTTCCAAATGAATATTCAGGCTCCAACTCCGCCACCAAATAAGAATGGGGCATAGAGATGAATTTTTCATCAAAGAAAAGCTGATAATGTTCAGGAGTCAAAAAAGAATCGGTGACCAGATAATCAATAAAATCCGCCCCCATGGTTCCCAGCATACCTAAAAAACTTACTTGAACTGGGGATGGCCGCATACCAAAAGTTTGCAGACGGTTAAAGCCTGTGTAACCCATTAAATCGACAAGAATATGAATATTATCCAAGGCAATAAGGCGAGCAATATTTTTCGCACTCAGTCCCGCAACATTTACAAAATGCTCGCTTTCACTTTCAATTCGTTTTCTAAAATAACTTTGATCATCAACGCCAAATGAATAAACAAACACTTCAAAATTATCCCTGTCATGCCTGCCGAAAAAACCCTGCAAAAGATGGCCCACAGGATGATCATAAAAATCCGATGATAGATATCCAATTCTCAACCGGGACTTGGAACTAAAATTATCATCAACAACAGGCTGATAACCAATGTTATTTTGATGGTTTTTTTTGCTATGCGCTCTTGCAATCACCTGCAATTGATCAAGTGATAACGGAAGAGTAAGGGATTGAAACGGGCCAATTGACGGGCACTCATTTTTTGCAATTTTGATTTCCACGCCCTTCAACAATAAATCCAAACTTCGCTTGTAATCATTCCAGTCACCCGCCAATTGCCTTGCATAGCAAAGACGAGCAAAAGCTTCCTCTTCAACTGAAGAAAACTCCACGGCTTTCTCCAAGTATTTAATTGCTTTCTCCAAATCTTGTTTGACAAGCAAATGGTCACCAAGCTTGGCCAGCATCCCAGAATCATTTGGACATAGTTTTACCGCGTTCTCAAAACAAATCAGCGCGTCATAATCCCTTCGCAATTCCTGAAAAGACACACCCAACTGGAAATATGCCTTTGCATAATCAGGCTTGTATTTGATTGCTTTCTGGTAATGATCGATTGAGGAGGATGTATCACCCTGCATAAACAAGGTGTTGGCGATATTAAAATGGGCCTCGGGGTAATCCGGTTTATTATTCAAAGCATTTTCAAATGCGACTTTCGCTTCTTCTTGAAGCTCAAGCTTTTGCAAAACCACACCAAGGTTGTTAAAAGCAATTGCATATTTTGGGCTGAAATTTACAGCTTTTTCAAAAAGTAAACGCGCGGCTTCATAATCACCCTGAAGCATTTTAAGCCTTCCAAGATTATTAAATGCCCGGGCGTATAGAGGATCACAAAATATCGATTTTTGAAAACTGGCGTCAGCATCATTTTGATTGGCAGTTTCAAGTTGTATTTCACCTAAGGCATTCCAAAAAACAGGGTTATTTGGCGCGCTTCCCACCGCCTTGGAAATCCATTCAAGAGCTTTCGCATTATTATTCTCACTATGAGCAATCACACCCAGCAAATACAAAGAATCCGAGTGTTCAGGAAGTTGGTCGAGTATTTTTAATGCGATGCCCCTGGCTTCATTTAAATATCCTGCCTGAAACAACGCATAAGATTCATTTCGGGATCTTTCGATTTTAGAATGGTCGTCAAATTTAACCATGATGTTTACTTTTGATTGATTGCCTTATATCTTCACCAGAAATACATTAGTATCTATCACATGGTATGAATTTATTGATATGCCATTTTTAGTTTTAAATAATTTCTTTATCAGGTATCAAGTTGTCATGATTAATGAAACAGCCAATCAAACCAATTCAATGGAAGAACCCTGGCTAGAGGTTACTTCTTCCCGGAATTTCAGTAATTGGCTGGCTCTTGAAAAAATCAGTCTTGCTTTTTCAACCTATCAAGCTGGAAAAATTTTTCTCCTTGGCAGAAAACAAGATGGACAAATTTCCGTCTTCGAGCGCACCTTACAACGCTGCATGGGACTTTGCTCCACTGATAACGGATTTTGGCTGAGTTCCACCTATCAAATATGGCGCTTTGAAAACGCCTTACTACCAGGCCAAACTCACAACGACCACGACAAACTTTACATACCCCGCGTGGGTTACACCACAGGAGACCTTGATGTTCATGACATTGTCATGGAAGATTCCGGTCGGATTGTTTTTGTAAATACCATGTTCGGCTGCCTTGCCACCTTTAGTGACCAACACAGTTTCACCCCCCTTTGGAAGCCGCCATTTATTAGTAAAATCACCCCAGAAGACCGCTGCCATCTTAATGGTTTGGCGTTGGAAAATGGAAAATGCAAATATGTGACAGTGGTGAGTAAATCTGATGTCGTGGATGGATGGAGAAATCGCAGGATGGACGGCGGTTGTGTAATCGAAGTCCCAAACGGAGACACTATTGTTTCAGGCCTTTCGATGCCGCATTCCCCAAGGGTTTACAAAGGCGAATTATATGTTCATAACTCAGGAACTGGATATTTTGGAAAAGTGGATCGAATAAGAGGCAAATTTGAGCCCATCACATTCTGCCCGGGATATCTTAGAGGCATGGCTTTTTCCGGAAATCATGCAATTGTAGGGCTTTCGGGGCCTCGTAAAGATAAAACTTTTAGTGGCCTACAATTGGATTCTGAACTTGCGAAACGAGACGCGGAAGCTTGGTGCGGTTTGCAAGTTATTGAACTCTCCTCTGGAAATGTAATTGAGTGGGTGCGTCTTAATGGCATGGTCACTGAACTTTATGATGTTGCAATTCTAAAAAATGTAATTCGGCCCATGGTTCTTGGATTCAAAACAACAGAAATCGCACAATTAATCAGCATGGACGAAAACAAAGCGCTCTAGTGTCCACCATATTTGTAATTAACCGCAGAAAAAACACGATAATCAATATTTGGAAATAAATTATGCCTTGCCTCCACTTCCAATAGCCAAGCCTCATCAATGTTTTTCTCAGTTATCTGCTCATAAAGATGAAGAAAATTCAAAATATGCACTCTGGTGCGGTTGATTGCATATTCTACCGTTGTACCCGACTTGATGATAAATGCCCAATCACTGGATTGCGCCAAAAGTAATTCCCGCAGAGCTTGATTCAAAGCTCTTTTATTAAGGGAATCTGGTGTAAGATTATTTGAAGCAAGTTCCTCCATTCGATCCGCACAAGCATGAAGATGCATATAAATCCAATCATTTGAAGCTTCAAGCCATACTTCACTGAATCCATTATTTCCCCAACTGGACATTATGGGTCGGGAACTCTGGATATTTGGATACTTTTGAAGATACTCCGGTGCGGTTATAGGTTTGACAGTTTGTTGGTCAAAATGCATTTTTCGAAATAGAAAATCAAGCCATTGCGGCCCCTCAAACCACCAATGTCCAAATAGTTCAGCGTCATAGGGCGCAACTATCAAAGCCGGGCGATCTTTCATGGCACCGCTAAGCCATTCCACCTGTTTCTCCCGATTAAACAAAAAGTTGCCCGCGTGTTCCGCTGCCTTTTCAGTTGCTTGCCCGGCATGATAAGGCTCCTTTTCCCCCGATCTTCCAGTAATTCGAAAATATTTAATGCCAGTCATTGTGCGAATACCGATTTTATGCAAATGAGGCCGAAGATATTCAAAATCCAGATCAAAACCTATATCGTGGTAAAATTCCCTGTAGGCATAATCACCTGGATATCCCTCAAGTGCACTCCAAACTTGTTTACTTGGTTCGGTATCCCTACCAAATGCGAAAACTGATGAACCACTACATTGAATAGGCGCATAAATACCATAACTTGGACGAGGCTCTGCAAAAAGAACCCCATGGGTGTCTGTGAAAAAATAATTGATACCACAGCCTTCAAGAACTTTTTCAAGGCCCTCTATATACCCACATTCAGGCAGCCAGATACCCTTAGGTTTTCTTCCAAAGTGCCTTTCAAACTCGTTGACACCAATTTCAATTTGCGCACGGACAGAACCGGGATTAGAACTCAACAAAGGAAGGAACCCATGCGTCGCTGCCGAGGTAATAAGCTCCAAGTTTCCCGCATCGAAATGTTTTTTGAAAGCATTAAGTAAATTACAGTCATGGCGGTTTTCAAACCGATCAAGTATCATCTCAAATCTGGAGAGATACATCTTGGCAAGCTTATAAAAATCAGGCTCCCAACGAGTGCGCTCCACTTCTTTTTTTGCCAATACAATCAAATTATTCATGTACCTGACAAATCGCTTACAAAGCAATTGGTCTTCAAGCATTGCAGCTAAAGTCGGCGTTATCGACATGGTCAGACGCCAATAAACTCCATCCTTTTCAAGGTTGTCAAAAACCTCAAGTAATGGGATGTAAGTTTCAGCAATGGCTTCGTATAACCAATCTTCCTCTAAAAAATCATCAAATTCGGGATGGCGAACAAAAGGTAAATGTGCATGCAAAACCAAATTCAAATAGCCTAATGGCATTAAAACTCCAACTCTTAAGTATTAACATAATAATGCTGAACCGTTTAATTTACATTTTAAGTTTATCCATTGAAAGATTTAACTTCCATCCATTTACCTCGAATCATCACATTTGAACAACTTTGATTTCCTAACAGGAGATTTTCAACCGGGTCGACAGGTCCTTTCGTGTTTATTGGAAAACAACTAAGATTGGCATATTTTCCCCTTGAAAGGCTTCCATTTTTTCTACCCATGCCCAAAAGCCCTGCACCGTGGATGGTGATCATTTCCAAAATTGATTTCGCGGATATTTGGGGATATCTAGCCCTGACAAATCGAGCTTCATCAAGCACATCAAGGTCAGGGTTCGAGGAAAGCCCGTCTGTTCCCAGAGCTACCCTCCACCCCGCGGATAACATTTGAGGCAGGGGATGATGGGATGCATTAAAAAAATCATGAGTTCGCGGGCAATAAATCAATTGTCTTTTCTTTCCAGAAAAATCATCAAGATACGATCCATGAACCAAAACACTATGGGGGTTTCGGTCAAGAAATTGCAAAACATTTCTGACCGAGGAAACCATGCCTGAATCTTCATAAACATTTCTGGCCATCAACCAATCAACGAAAGAACCTTTTCTTTTGTCAATCAACTCGATCTCCACGGTGGATTCAGCAACATGCATCTGCAATGGCAGTTCCAGACCTATTGCAAAATTCAACAATTCAACATGAACACTATAAGGGGCATGAGGACTAACCCCCGGTGAAAAATAATCATGTGCATCCAATTTCCGGATCCACCCTAAGAATGACTCTATGGCCAACTGAGCCCGATCTCTTTTTAATCCCAGTAATTCAAAATACACTACACCGCCCAGGTTGCTCCGGGAAAGCAAATCCCAAGACTGCCCTCCGGATGAAATATCCCCAACCAAACAAACACCAGCCCTCAATGACTGGTCAATCCCCATTTGAATGTGCGCCTGCATCTGAGCGGGTGTTGTTGAAATCCGATGTGCAATCACAGAATCAATCCAATCAAGAAAATTACCACCATCTTTTTTTTCTTGTGGAAACCCTGTCAAGTCAAGATGTGTGTGTGCATTCACCAAGCCAGGAAGAATTATGACTTCGCCCAAATTTTCATCCACCAAGGTCGTGTCAGCTTTTGAAATCCCAGTGATTTTTTCACCCTCGATGTGGACCTGCCCCCATTCTAATGGTGGCCCATCAACCGGCACAACCCAGCGGGCTGATAATGTTTTTTGTTCCCTGGTTTCGTTCAAGAAATACCCCCAGAATATTCCTGTTTATGCAAGGCCGCATTTCCTTGTGTATTACTTATCTTAGTGGCGGAAAGCACGGGAACACCATGATGTTCTTCCACAATTCCCTGAACAACATAAGGCCCGATGGAAAGATGCGCAATCGGTTTGCAATTTCCGGGAAATAAAACAACATCGGCAAGCCCGGTCTCATCTTCCAAAGAAATAAATTGCATCGGCTTTCCTGATTCTGTTGTTGTCCGCCTTGCTGCAACCACGGTGCCTTCAATCGTGATTTCTCTGCCAACACTTAACGAAATATCCTTGCAACTTGTAACATGCCCGAATTCAGCAGGCACGGAATATCCGACCCCAGCACGAAACATCGCCATCAGGGGGATCTCCAATGTAAACCCAATAGTCCGCCATTCGTCGTTGGCTTTGTGCAACTTTGAAATCTGCATGGGTGCCCAAAGATCAGGAACACGGGGGGCAAAAAGCTCCCGAGCTCCTCGTAGTAATTCTGATTCCGCCTGAAGATAAAGCACAGCCCGAGGTAGACCAAAACAATCACAGGCACCAGACCGGATCAAAAGCGCGAGTGTTTCCGAACCAGGCTTCAACCGTGTGACCAATTCAGCCAAGCTGGTGTAGGGGCCATTGCGATTCCGATCCTCATGCAACAAAATCTTGAACCCCTGCGGAAGGCTGGCAATGGCATCAAGACCAACACGAATACCATTTTCTTCAGGAATGAAATTTGAACGGGAACGATTCACACAAGGAGCAAACAAGGGTATTCCGGCCCTGCGAATCGCTTCTACATAGACATGCCTTGGATAAGCACCCTGATTATTGTTCAATGCGGAAGTCCAGAACTCACGAGGGTGATGCGCTTTCAGCCAGGCGGCTTTCCAGGCAATAATCCCGTAACTAACCGCATGACTTTTACAAAAGGAATAACGATTGAACTTTGACAACTGCAACCACAAGTCTGCAAGCGCCCGCCTCGAAACCCCCGAGCCTTCACACAAGTCGAAAAACTCAACACCCAAAGCATTACACTGCTCCTCGGTCTGCCACTTCGTGATCTTCTTGCGAAAAGCATCAGCATCAGGAGGCGTGAGTTGTGCCAGTTCCTTTAACAACCTCAACGAATCATCCTCGTACAGCAACATCAACTGGGTATCGCCCAATACTTTTGCAAGGGCCGGTTCTATGCCCGGGGGATTCTCAATACCCCTTCGCCTGCGAATAAACCTTTCCTTCATTCCTATTGATGCTGCACCCGGACGAATCAATGCCAGCGATTGAATCACATCATCGAGACAATTCGCCTGCATCTGCACCAATAAATGCCGCATACCGGGCGATTCCATCTGGTTAACACCAAGAGTATCACCATGCAAAAGAAGCTTTGAAACCTCTGGATCATATTCTGGCATGTCCGCGTGGGGCAATATTCTTTCCCCCACAAGCCTGAAAGCTTCGTCCACGGTCGCAAGAGCACGATTTCCGAGCAGATCTATCTTCACCAACCCGATTTTTTCGACCGCGTCTTTCTCATACTGGGTTATCACCACTCCCTTGCGAGACCACTGCAAGGGGGCATATTGCTCAAGTGGATTTGGCGTGATCACTATTCCGCCCGGATGAATCGAAAGGTGATGAGGCCTTCCCACCAATAATCGGGCATGATGAAACATCCGCCTCCACTGCAACGGCCCCAATGGGCAACCAGAATGATACGGCACATCCTCACAGGATTTTTCCCCTGCCACATATGGTTCCAGGCGTTTTTCCATCGCGGGCCCCATGGCACTGACTTGGTCTTCTGAAAGACCATGCACCTTCGCGGATTCACGCAATGCCGACCTCGGCTGCAAAAACAAATGTGAACTGATCCTTGCCGCATGCCTCCTACCCCTTTGCTCCAGAACATGATCAATCAATTCGTCTCGAATTTTCCAATCAAAATCGAGATCAATGTCAGGCAAATCAATTCGCCCCATATGCAAGAACCGCTCAAACACAAGATTATGCCGCAAGGGATCAACATCCGTGATACCAAGTAGATAACAAACCAGCGAATTACCCGCAGAACCTCGAAGGGCAGGGGTATGTCCATCCGATCGTGCAAGCCTGGTGATTTCATTTACTGTGAGAAAATAACCATCAAGGCCACGGGAATGAATGATCTTTAATTCTTCTTCCAAACGGAGTTTTGCAACTTTATCATCTTGCAATCCGCGCAGGTGCATTCCTTCCAGGCACAGGGCCCTCAAATGCGCCACGGACTCCATCCCATATGAGTCCAATGGTTCCGGAAGAACAAGTTCGTTAGGCAAAACATCAACCTCAACAACTCCGGCAAGCGTGCTGGCGTTTGCAATTGCTTCCGGAATATCACGAAACAACTCATGAAATTCATTCAATGGAAGCAAATAATTATCAGGCCCAACATGGTCATCTTTCAATCGTTGCAACAAAGTACACTCACGAATGGCCCGAACAACACGATACAATTCCAAAAATCCTGGTTGAGCAAAATAACAACCATGCAAAGCGACCGACAACACCCCCAATCGATCAGCACACTCAAGTAATTTCCGCTGATGAGAAGAAACAGAACGCCTGCGTCCAGACCGATTAAGCCCCGCCCACACTCTCGATGCATAAAAAGGATGCAACAATTCCAAAAACCCAGGATTATCAACCAACAGATGCAAACCTTGATTGAATTGCAGCAATAATTCACCAAGATTGGCATCAACATTCAAATTTAACCTGCTGAGAATACAGCATAGGTTTCGATAGCCCACACGATTTTCAATAAGGGCAACAACCGATTGAGTCGAGGTTCGTAATACGGAACCTAAAATAGGCTTGATACCCTGCTTCAATGAAAACTCATGAAATGCAACCGCGCCCAGAAGGTTGTTGGTATCGGTCAGCGCAATCGATTTATATCCAAGGTGACTGGCAACAGAAATCAAAAGTTCCGGACTGGAAACACCTTGAAGCAATGAGTACCAAGAATGATTAAGCAAAGAAACAGACATAGCCGAACCTCCAGAACATTAGTATACATTTGTACCTTAATCTTGGTAGCTCAGCTTTTCACTTACTTCACCAAAAAATGAACCATTCAACCAGATATTCCTCAAAACTTCCCACCTCACCTAGCGATCACATCATATAACACCCTTAGGACTTCATTCGTACTCGCATTGCAGGAAATCCATCGATGAGTATCATTTGCATCAGATCTGGCAGGGTTATTGATCCATCCCAAAACATTGACCAAATCGCGGACCTTTGGATCAAAGGCGAGAAAATTCTTGGCATAGGATCCAACTTAGCGCCTAATCCCGAACAGACCATTGACGCCAAGGGCCTTATTGTTACACCTGGCCTCATCGACATGCATGTTCATCTCCGGGAACCAGGGCGCGAAGAGGACGAAACTATCGCTACAGGCGCTCATTCGGCGATCACAGGTGGTGTCACCTCGGTAGCCTGTATGCCAAACACCGAACCTGCACTAGACACTCAAGCTGCAGCAGAATTTGTAATCCTTCAGGCAAAACGCGCGGGTTATGCGAATGTATTCCCGATTGGTGCCATCACCAAAGGACGGGAAGGCAAGGAACTTGCAGAGATAGGCGGCTTGGTGAATGGTGGCGCTGTTGCTTTCACCGATGATGGAAGCCCTGTAGTAAGCGCGGAAATCATGCGCAGGGCAATGGAATACTGCAAGGGATTTGATAAAACCGTTCTCAGCCATTCGGAAGATCTGGATCTTACCAAAGGCGGTGTGATGAACGAGGGATTCGAAAGCATGCGCCTGGGTTTACGCGGATTACCTGCCGCTGCTGAAGAGGTAATGATCTATCGCGAAATCGCACTTGCCGAACTAACAGGGGCAAAAGTTCATATTCTTCATGTATCCACCAAGGGTGGTGTGGAACTTATCAGGCAGGGAAAGAGCAGGGGAGTGAAATCAAGCGGGGAAGCCTGCCCACATCATTTCACACTGACTGACAAATGCCTTCGTACATTTGACAGTAATTACAAGATGTCGCCACCCCTTCGCACCCAAAGTGATATTGATGCAATTCTGGCAGGCCTTAAAGACAACACCTTGGAAGTTCTTGCAACCGACCACGCCCCCCATGCTCCTGAAAAGAAAATGCGTGAATTGGATCAAGCGCCAAATGGGATTATTGGCTTGGAAACTTTTCTGCCAATTTGCATTCAGGCATTGATAATTCCCGGGGTATTGACCTGGAGCCATATGATCGAAAAGATGACCATCAATCCCGCAAAGGTGCTTGGAATCGACCGAGGCACTTTAAAACCAAATGCTTGGGCTGATGTCACAATTATCGATCCGAATGTGGAGTGGACAATCGATCCCAATCGATTTAAATCCAAAAGCAGAAATTGCCCATACGCCGGCTGGAAAGTAAAGGGTAGAGCGGAAAAAGTATTCGTGGCAGGTGAACTTAAACAAGACAAAAGCCCGCTTTAACCAAAACATTAAACCAATCGCATCAATTAATTCCCGATAACAATCTAACCATGATTGAAACAGAAAACCTAACAAAAGAATTTTTCACATCGGGAAGCGATGTTCCATTCAAAGCAGTTGATTCTCTCACCTTTAAAATCGAAAAAGGGGAAGTTGTAGGCCTTCTTGGCCCAAATGGGGCAGGAAAAACCACAACCATGCGCATTTTATGCACACTTCTTGCACCTACCTCAGGTAGCGCTAAAGTTGCGGGATTTGATGTGACTACCCATGCTGATCAAGTACGCCAAAATCTCGGATTTGTCTCCGCAGGCACCGGAATCTACGATCGCTTAAGCCCGCAAGAACTTTTGCAATACCATGGCAGATTGCATGGCGTGGATGACAAAACCATTGCAGAGCGAACTTCAAATTTATTTGCGATATTAGGTCTTGAAATGTATCGCCACAGGCTCGGAGCCAAATTAAGCACAGGCACCAGGCAAAAAGTTTCCCTAGCCCGAGCACTCATTCATGACCCACCGGTGTTAATTTTTGATGAACCCACCGCAGGACTCGACCTTATCAGCACACTTGGATTGCTTGATACCATCAAGGAATTAAAACAACTTGGAAAAACTGTCCTATATTCGAGTCACCATTGTTCTGAAATTGAAAAAATCTGTGACAAATCACTCATTCTCAAGGATGGTAAAGTAACTTGGTTTGGCGATTGGAGAAATCAGGGGCATGATTCCCAAACTCTCGCTGAGTTCTTTCAAAAGCTTTCCGGGTATGAGAACACAAGATCTGAAAATTGATAAATCACACTCAAAGATCTACAACATTCGAAATACCCACACGGTAGTACTCGGGAGACTGGGCTAGCTGAAATGCAAGGTCAACTTCAGTCAAACGCAACCAAATTCCAACCAGACTCTTCCAAGGCAAGTTTCTAGTTTCATTCAAAAAAAACAGTGCCTGTAACAGGTCATCAGGAGTGTAATTGTGAACTCCATTGATTGAGAGCAATTTTCGCACGACGACTTCCATGGGTAAAGATGCGGGGACAGATGGAAACACAGCTCCGACAAGCACAATTTTTCCACCGATGCCAAGGGTGTCAAAAGCATTTTCAAAAGCACCGGGAAACCCAGTCATTTCAAACATTACATCAACTCCCATATCTTGGGAGACATACGATGCCAGCTTGGTTAGATCTTCAGGCAGGCAAGACTCATCTGCACCAAATTCATGGGCTTTCAACAATCTTTTTTGATTGGTGTCACAAACAACCACTTTGCGGGCACCATTAAATTTTGCCATTGCACACGCGGTAATCCCCAACATACCAGCGCCAATAATAAGCACAATCTTTCCAGCAACATCACCTGCAACACGAAAAGCTGCCGCATTCGTCGCCGTGGTGCAATTTGCAGGACAAGCTGCCTCTAAACTTAAATCTTCTGGCATTTTGAATACTTTGGTTCCATGAACCAGAAGAATAAATTCAGCAAGTCCCCCGGTCCATTGGTCCTCCCCAGTGTTTTTTTTGTGGCCATATTTGAAATGCAAATCACACTTCTGGGGAAAGCCTCGGGTACAAAAAAGACAATTCCCGCAATTCGCAACCACACTCCAGGTTATACGATCACCAACATTCAAATGATTACCGGAATAGTCCCGCCTATGACTTTCAGGTCCGAAAGAGACTATCTTACCAACAATTTCATGCCCCAAAATCGTTGGAACTTGAACCTCTCTTCTCCCCAGAAAAGAATGCACATCACTACCACAAATTGTACAACCTTCAATCTTGACTAGAATCTGGCCATGAACGGGGGAAACCAAATCTAACTCACAAACTTCAAATGGCTTACTTCTATTGTTAAACAAAGCAACCATCGCTTTATTGGCCATAATTCAGCCCATAATCCTTGAATGAGTAGAGGAACTATTATTTTTGATTTTTTTTGAAAAATAATAGCATGCAATCACTATCAAAAAAACACTTAGAACCGCAATTGAAGTCACCAGATTTAGAAATAGATCTAAAAATGAAAACTTCCTCGACACCCACGCATTGGAAATAATCACTGCAACATATCCCAAATACCCGATTGAATCTGCAAGGTACATGAGATACCCACAATTACCCTTTTCACGCGTCATTGCAATCAAGCGTTCAAAAATTGTGGTATGCACAAGGACATAAGGCAAGTAAAGTCCCAAACCAACCAACACCATGAAAAAATATCCATCCAAAATTTGATGTTTCAAACCAATGACAGCGATAAAAGCAACAACAAAGCCAAATAAGGAAATAAACATGGAAAGATAAAACGCCTTGCTATTATTCTTCACAAATATCATCACACTGCTTGAAATCACAATACCAAGGGTAACCCAAAGTTCAGAAATGATAAACTTTTCCGGTCTTGCATCATAACCCAAACCCTTCCAAATTTCAGGAGCATAATCCGCCCTTATACTGCGAAGGATCGTGACCAAAAGATAGAAAAATATTATCAGGGAAAGCCCTATCCCATATTTAATAAAAAACTTTTTCCGATCAAAATTATTCATCGGAACTCGTTCTGATCGTTGATCAATATCTGAATCTCCAGGTTGGGGAATTTTCGAAAGCATCCAAACAAAAACAAACAAAGGCACCATGAAGATCGCGCCTGAGACAAAAGGCATCCAATGCTCGGAAATACCTATTTCAAGAATAAACGAACCCACAGATTTGCAAAAACCATCAGCAAGAATAAAACTGGCACACAAAAAACCAAGTAAAGCCTCTGTAAATCTTCTACCCTCCAAAAATCCCATAACTAAACCAAAAACCATGCCCAAAGGCACACCATTAATAAACAACATCAAGCAATTCCAAGGAACGGGAACAATCGCAAAAAAAAGCAAGGCAAAATGGGACAATAATATCAAGGCAATGATCAAAATGGCACGACCATGATATGGCATTTCAGAAATGAACTTTATCCCTATAAATTTGGAAAGCATGTACCCCAAAACCTGACCAGACACCAGAATCGTCTTATAATCATAACCAAAAAAGTAAATTTCAGAATAACTTGCCGCTGTGAAAGGCTTGCGAAAACCATACATGCAAAAATAAGTACCAAAAGCGGCAACAACCGCCCAAATCGCCTGAAATAATTCACTATTTCTACAAAAAGTGATGTTTGAAAAAATTGATTTCATTCAAATAATCTTTAACCTGATTGAATCACTACCGCCAACTATAAATCTTCAAAATTAAAAGATTAATAAAACATTCAAATATACTTTCAAAATGTTTCGAAGAATGCAACTTTTCTGATTGCCAATCAATTCAGAAAACAGAAGTATATCTTGTATCAAGGAAGACAGGATAAAACATATGGCAAAAAAACTTAAAATCGGGATCATAGGTGCTGGAATAGTCGGTTTATCTCATGCTTGGAGTGCCGCAAAAAGAGGGCACTCGGTCTCAGTTTACGAAAAAGCTTCCAGGGCAAATGGGGCATCAATCAGAAATTTCGGGATGGTCTGGCCTATCGGTTTACCCCATGGAAAACTTTATCAGGCAGCATTGGAAACTAGAAGTCTTTGGCTGGAGCTTCAACGGGAAGCAGGCATTTGGGTGAACCCTTGTGGTTCTTTACATCTCGCTCATGAAAATGATGAATGGGAAGTGTTGCAGGAATTCGCAAGTATCGCCCCACATCTCGGTTACGAATGCAATCTTATCAATAAAAATGAAATCATTAAAAAATGTAATGCGGTCAACACAACGAATCTGCAAGGAGCACTTTGGAGCCCAACCGAATTGTGCTTGGACTCCCCAAACGCAATCCACACCATCCCCACCTGGCTGGAAAACACTTACGATGTGAAATTCTTCTTTGATTCAGCAGTATCAGAAGCCCAAAACGAGGAATTAACTCTTTCAACAGGAGAAAAGAACTCGTTCGACAAAATTTTTATCTGCACAGGCCACGATTTTCAATCTTTGTTTCCTTCAATTTATCAATCGTCTGGAATCAAAAAATGCAAATTACAAATGCTAAAAATAACTCCGGACTCCAAACGATGGTCTTTGGGACCACATATTGCAGGAGGATTGACAATCCGCCATTACAAAAATTTTCAATCCTGTAAATCCCAGTCAAAAGTCAAGCTAAGATTCGCCAACACATCCCCTGATTTTGACAAATATGGGATTCATGTTATGGCTTCGCAAAATCAAACTGGTGATATCATAACTGGAGACTCACATGATTATGAAAATCCAGATGATCCATTTTCGAATGAAGAAATAGATAATATTATTCTCAACGAGTTGAAAAAATTGATTGTTATTCCCTCGATTAACATCAAAAAACGGTGGATAGGATTATATGCCAAGCATGCGGATTTAATTCAGTTTATAAACGAACCAGATAAAGGCGTCACAATTGTGAATTCAACAAGCGGACTGGGAATGACTATGTCGTTTGGTTTGGCAGAGGCGTATTGGCGTGGAGATATCATCACCAAAATGCAGGGAAATTAGAAAATGAAAAAGGAAATAACAGCGGTTATTTTTGATTGGGCGGGCACGACGATAGACCAGGGGAGTTGTGGTCCAATACACGCTTTTATTGAGATATTTGCTGCAAAAGGAATTGTCATATCCGGTGAACATGTTCGGGGGCCCATGGGAATGCATAAATTAGCCCATATTAAAAAACTTGCCGAGATCCCAGAGGTTAATGACCAATGGATCAAAAAGCATGGAAAACCACCTCAAGAAAAAGACTTTGACGAATTATTTTCCATGTTCGAGCCAGCACTGGAAAAAAGTCTTTTATTACACTCCAAACTTATCCCTAAGGTTGCCGAAACCATTGATAATTTAAAAACAAGAAGCATTAAAATAGGTAGCACTACAGGTTATTCAAAATCCCAGATGAACATAATTGTTCCGGAGGCAAAAAAACAAGGATTTGTACCAGATGCGATTGTTTGCTCGTCAGATGTATCGGAAGGTAGACCTGCTCCATGGATGATATTTGAAGCTGCAAGGCAAATGAATGTATACCCACCATCCTCATGGGTAAAAGTTGATGACACCTTGGTTGGGATTCAAGAAGGTAAAAATGCCGGGGCATGGACAATAGGTGTCACAAAAACAGGCAACCTGGTTGGTCTTGGAGAAAATGATCTAAAAAATATTTCCTCCGAAGAACTAAATAAAAGAATGTCAAATGCTGAAAAAGAATTCAGATCAAATGGAGCTGATTTTGTCATAGAAAGTGTTGCTGAGATATTTCCAGTAATAAATGAAATCGAGCAAAAAATCAAATCTGGCATTATGCCGAGAATATAAAATCTAAAATTTCTTTATTTTAATTTGCCAGTCAATTAACAAGACCATAACATCTTAAAGAGTAGGTGTTTGATTATTAGGTAATAATCAAAATAATAGGGAAAACGGTTTGAATCCGTTGCGGGGCCGCCGCTGTATACGGTGTTTGGTTATCATTATTGCCACTGTGAAAACGGGAAGGCTGATAATCTTGGGAAAAAAACTTTCCCACACACCGAAAGCCAGAAGACCTGCCTACAAATCCAGAGCTTTTTGCTGCGGACGCAAGCAAACAGTATTACTTGTCCACCGTTGTAATGGTGTTGGCATTCGATTTTAATCATTGCGTCCATTTTATCTCAAGGGGTATGGATGCTATGTCACGCAAAAACCGAATTGCCACCAAAAATGCTTTTACTTTAATTGAACTACTTGTCGTGATAGCAATAATAGCAATTTTGATTGGCCTTTTGCTTCCAGCGGTTCAAAAAGTTCGAGAAGCCGCTACCAGAATCCAGTGTTCAAATAACCTAAAACAGCTTACGCTTGCGGTGATGAGTTATGAGAACACCTTTCAGGTTTTACCACTTAGTTATTCAACCCCAAGTCCGTCAAATTGGCCTTACTCAACCACCTACTGGTTTGGGTTGGTTGATACAGCAAATAATGTGGATACAGCCAATGGCATCCTGACTCCCTATTATGAAAATAACGCAAAAGTCACCCGGTGCCCGGGACTAGACAAAGAAAATGTTAAATCTCCATACAAAACATCCAACGGCATGTATGCTACTGGCGGTTATGGTTACAACCGCTGCCTTGGAATCACCTATTGGAATAACGGCAACTACACAATCCCAATATTTATGCGAAGAAGAATAATTGACTTTCAATCAACTTCGACTACTTTCATGTTTTCTGATTCAGCCTTGATTTCCACATTTTCTAATCCTGTTGTGGCACAGGAATCCTACAGTCTTGCTGCGCCTTTCGCCACATATAACGGCTCAACTCCCCAACCCACAACACATTTCAGGCATTCTGGCAACACCGCAACGGTTTCTTTTCTTGATGGGCATATCGAAACTCGCGTCGAAGTACCCTTTGGGTTACCAGCAACATGGAATGCTGCGTCAATAGCTTTGGCACAAAAACTAAAAATAGGCTATTTGTCTGACACAAATATGGCATATGACGGAAAATGATGCGTTTAAAGCTTTATTAAATCTATTTTTTCCATAGTTTTTCCTTAGTAAAACTACATTCCTTCAAAAGGAAAGATTATTTGATCATGCCAATTAGAAGCATGTTAAAGTCAAAAATTCATCGAGCAACAGTCACTGAGGCTGATTTGGAATACGAAGGAAGCATCACGCTTGATTCAAATCTTCTTTTGCTAGCTGACATTTTCCCAAATGAAGAAGTTCATGTCTGGAATGTCACAAAAGGTACAAGGTTTCGCACCTACGCTATGTCCGGCAAAAAAGATTCTGGCGTAGTATGCGTAAACGGAGCTGCAGCACATCTTGCTTCCGCAGGTGATCTGATAATTATCGCAACCTATCATCTTATAAAAGACGGAGAATATATACCCAGCCCAAAAATTGTATTTGTTGATTCCTCTAACAAACCGAAAAATATAGGCAAACAAGAAACTCCAGGACCTTTGTTCCCGGAATTTTAACTCTTGATTTCAATCAAAAACTATCTGGCGTTTTTATCAGAATACCGATGAGTTGGAACAGGCCTTCCGGGTTTAAAACTCTGTGTTTTTCCAATGACTAAACTTGCATTTAAAAAGGAAGAACTTTCCTTGACAACATCACTTACTATTTTTTCAAGGATCAAAGGATCAAGCGCGACCCTTGCATTTATAATCAATTCAAACCGACGCGCTTTTGACTTTGATGGCAAGGATAATTCTGGAAAGGTTCCATTTGAAACTAAATTAGCAACTCCAAAAGCACCATCCGCCAAGCCAATAACTTTCAAATGGGCGACTTCCGCATTATATTCAACCAGATCCTTCCTTAATTTATTTATAACATCAAGCAACATGTGATCCACATCGATCATACTTTCAGAGTTAACCTGCAAAGTGCTATTCAACCATCCAAGTTCCGCTTCGCCTTCAGCATAAATATCATAATTGATGTCAAGTATCTTTCGCCCGAATGAACCTTTTTGATCAAGCAAAACACAAAGTTCATCAATTCCGGTTCCATTTTTTGCAGACATTTTCAAGACTGGAACACCAGGAAACTGTTTAACAACGAGTTGAACGAGATCTTCCAATTCAGAAACCCCTAGCTCATCAATTCTATTAATGACAATCGCATCAGCTTCTTCAAGTTGCTTTAAAAAAATGTACGCTGCTTTTGGAGAAAAACCACTTTCGTTTCCGCCCTTCAATATCTTCACTCCATGACTTGGTTTAAAAATAACCGGATATGGAGCGACCTCAAAGCGATTGCCATACAAGTCTTTTAGTGGCTGGACAACAGTTGCGACAAGATCTGTGCATGAACCAACAGGTTCAGCAATTATCACATCAGGGCGGCTATTTTCCTCAAGTGCCCCAACTTTATCAACCAACTCATCAAATTTACAACAAAAACACGCACCAGCAACTTCCTCAACAGTTAACCCCTGGGACCGCAAACTATTAGTATCAACCAAATTTACCGCCTGATCGTTAGTCACTAAAGCAACATTAAGGCCTTTGGATTTATAATGATAGGCAAGTTTGGACATGGTTGTGGTTTTACCAGCACCTAAAAAACCACCCAGCATAACAAATTGAATTCTCTTCATCACAAAACCTCCTGGGCAAATTATGTTAAGATTTTTTATTGATTAAAAAACCTTGAATTTTATATACGCCACCGCCAAGAATCGCACCAATCGTCGGAGCAAGAATATATATTGTAAAAAAACCACCGCGCGGACCGGGAATAGCAATATTTCCCCAACCCAAAAACCAAGATGCTATTCGAGGACCAAAATCACGAGCAGGGTTAAAACAAGCTTGGGTTAATGGGGCGATGACCGAGATTAAAACCGCAACAGTAAGCCCAATGAATAATGGCGCCAAATTAGCCTGGGGAGAATTGTGATTTTCAGAATCTGTCATTGCAAAAATCACACACGCAAGAATCATTGTGCCAATAAGCTCTGCTAAAAATGCATTTAAGACGGGAACTTTGGCATCAAAAAATTCCCGTTTTGAAGAATCATATATCCCACTTGCAGTCGAAAGAGGACCTGGATTCGGAAAATACTCCCCATAGCACATTGCTGTAAGGTCGCTACCGGGAAGTCCCCGCTCAACTCCAAGGTCTCTCTCTCGTTGCACTATGTAAGGTTGATAGATTATAAACAGACTGAAAGCCGCAATTATCGCACCAATAATTTGAGCACTAATATAAGGCAAGATCTTTTTTGCAGGGAATATACCCCAAAACGCAAAGGATATAGTGATAGCAGGATTTAAATGCGCACCACTGACATGACTCACACAATAAATCGCTAATGCTACTGCGATACCCCAAACCACCGCCACCTGCCATAAACCTGATTGAGCGCCCGTCAAAACAGCACTATGAACAACTCCACAACCGATAAAAACAATTAAAAAAGTTCCCAAAGCTTCGGCAAAAAGGCAGCTCAACAAAAATGGTTCAGTTTTTTTTTCCATAATTTTAAATCACACCTTGTTAGCGAAATTTTTGGAAACTTTTAGGATTTCTAGTCTGCAACATCCAAGATCCAAGTGCGTAGGGCGTTCCACAATATTAGTGGAAGAAATCAAGCCAGATTGCAACTCATAATAAATAAATTTTCCCTTGCGGTTGAATTTTACAAAACCAGCTTTCCTTAACACAGCAAGGTGATGAGATACCTTGACAATATGCTTATCGAGACATTTTGCAAGTTCGCCAACACTTCTTGCGCCATTCCCCAAACATTCAATAATTTTGAGTCGCAAGGGGTCAGAAAGAATGCCCAGTAAACGCGAGCAATGATCAGGCTTTAGATCGATCAAACTTATATCCTTTAATATTTACTTAACACTTAACACTTAACACTTAAATAAGAATATCTTTCCAAACTAATTTCAAGTTATTTTTGTCAAACATGATTTAGCAGTACAAATTGCCGTTCCGTGAAATTGATTTTGAAATGGTGTATATTGGGTAGATATGTTTGACTTTCGGAGAGTTTGCGATGATGAGACACCAACAAAAAGGATTCACATTAATCGAACTACTTGTCGTAATTTCAATAATTTCGGTACTTATAGGCCTCCTTTTACCAGCGGTTCAAAAAGTGAGACATGCTGCCGCTAGAATCACAAGCTCAAATAATCTTAAACAACTCGGCATGGCAACTCTTAATTTCGAATCATCTAATGGCCATTTACCAAATTCCGGGGGATATGACTACAGCACCCCAAACAATTCCGCACCATACACCACGCCAAACGCTTTCACAAACATTCCTGGATATGGCCAATTTCGCCCCAGATGGGGTGATCCATCTAAACAACCCAAAAAACAACTAGGGTCAACATTCTATTCACTGCTCCCCTACATTGAACAGGAATCACTCTATAAGGATCCAATAGCTTGTTTTAAAACAACTGTGAAAATATTTTATCTCCCAATGCGGAGACCTGCTATTCCACAGAACAACCCTGTCACGGACTCGGTATATCCTGGTTATTCCTACAACGATGGAGGTCAGGGCGCAAACTCCAGATGTGATTATGCAGCCAACGATCAAATTTTTTTCACCACCTACTCTGGGTGGGGTAAAGTTTCAACATTAACCACAATACTTGATGGCACAACCAACACAATTTTCTTTGGTGAAAAAGCTCTGGCCCAAATCGCTTATTTAAATGGTTCTTGGTATTGGGATGAACCCTTCATTATGGGTGGCACTGGTGGAACTGGAAGATGTGGGTCTGAGTTGTATTCCGATTTTCAATTAAATTCATTCCCCGATAGAGTATCCGGAACTGGTTGGTCCATTTCGAACTCAGGCGAGTCATGCGGTGGAGGCAATTGGGGAAATCCAAGTTCCTCATCAGGACCTCAGTTTTGTTTTGGAGATGGTAGCGTTCGTTTATTAAATTACAGTACTCCAAGTTCAAAAGTTCAGTTATTAATTCGTCCAAATGATGGGCAAATAGCTGCTTTGGATTAGAAACTTATTATGATGACAATCAATAGGAAAATTTTGTTTTATATTTGTTTACTCATCTTACCCGCTTGTGGAGAAGCAAAGCCTGTGCTGGTCCCGGCAAATGGAAAAATTATATTCAAAGGCAAACCCCTAACCGCAGGGAGCATATATTTTCATCCAGCAGCAACAAACAAATATACAAATGACAATCCCAGCAGCATTCTGATGGAAGATGGATCTTTCAGTATGAAGACATTCCCATACGGCGAGGGAATTTCACCTGGAAAATATACTATCACCCTGGCGCCCCAACTTGCTTCAAGAATAACACGTCCAGATTTGTCAGACCCAAGCAAGTCCAAGTTATCAATCACAGTCCCCGAAGAAGGCATGAAAAACTTGATGATAAATGTGAGTTTATCAATAATCACCAATGAATAAGCTGGGCTAAAATAAAATGCTTGATATCGCAGCAAGAAGATTAATCGATCCGACACTGAATTATTTTGCAAGTTTTTTCGCAAAACATGGTGTTTCTGCAAACACAGTCACTCTTATTGGTTTTTCATTCGGAGTTTTATCCTGGATTTTTTTATCTATAAAACTTTATGCAATCGCATTGGGGTTGATATATGCAAATAGAATTTTTGACGGAATTGATGGATTGATAGCACAAAAAACAATCTCAACAGTAATAGGCGGTTATCTTGATATTGTCTTGGATTTCATTTTTTATTCCGGGGTGCCTTTCTTTTTTTTAATTGGCCAACCCGAGACGGCATTACCTGCATCATTTTTAATCTTTAGTTTTGTGGGCACCGGAAGTTCTTTTCTTGCATATGGCATATTCGCAGCCAAGCATCACATTAAAAATGATAAATATCAAAACAAAGCAATATATTATTTGGGCGGTTTGACTGAAGGAACTGAAACAATTATTTTTTTCACATTGATTTGCATCCTGCCGGAATATTTTTCGAATATCGCATGGATTTTCGGGGGCCTTTGCTGGATTACAACTTTCACCAGAATCACTCAAGCATTTTTGAATTTAAAACATTTGGAAAACAACTAAAAAACATGAATATTAAAACCAATTTAAATCGACGAACATTTCTTGAAAAAGTGACATTATCTGGGAGTTTTTTCTTTTCAGGATGTGGTTTAAGGCAGGAAAAGTCCAAGGGAGAATTTTCAGGAAATGAATTAAACATATTTGTTTACGCCGGAGCCCACGAACAAACAATGCGGGAAATTTTCGCACCAAGATTTGAAAAAACCACTGGTGCCAAGGTCAAACTACACCCGGGTTGGTGGGAGGGATTGGCAAAATTAAAAACAGCACCAATCAATAAACCCCCATTTGACTTATTAATTTGTGATGCCACCCAAGGTTACCCAGCAATCAAGGAAGGCTTGTTCGCAAAAATAAATTTTGAAAACATTCCCAACCACAAAAATTTACACGAAAAAACTATCGCGAACTGGGTTTTTCAAAGCGGATATGGCTTGACTTACCCCGACTCTGTAATGACGCTGGCTTTCAATAAGGAACTTGCTCATGATCCACCAACAAAATGGGAAGATCTTTTGAGTTTAAATTATAAGAAAAAAATCGGATTATATAATGCTTTCTATTTATCACTATACACATTCGCATGCATGAAAGCCGGATTAGAGAATAAGCTTGGAACAGCCCACGAAATGATCAGAAACGATTTAAATGAAGTACTTAAATTCGCAAAAACTTTCAGGGATCATGTCAAACTTTGGTGGCCCACCTCCAACGACATGATTTTGGCTTTGGCTAATAAAGAAATACCATGTGGAAACATGCATAGCCCTGAATACATTCAAGCACTGAGAGAGAAAAACACCCTGGGGGCCTGCGTCCCGTTATCTGACAGGGCCTTTGTACAAGTCTTTTGGGCGATCCCCGCGGGCTCGAAAAATAAGGATCTTGCAGAATTAGCGATCAACGAATTGTTCACGGATGAGATTCAATATGGGTTTGCCCGAAGGGGTTCAGCAACATCCATTTTAAAAGTGGCTGAGATTATCGCACAAGAAGATCCACTTTGGAAAAATCTATATCCACACACCAACGAACAATACAAAACATTGCAATATTATCCGTACGAAACCTACGCCAAAAACTGGGACCATATTTCGGAAATCTGGGACCAAACTATTTTACGAAAGGGTTAAAACCCAAGTGGTTATCCATAATAAACTCGAAACAATATCGTTGAATTTCAAGTACAAGGAAAAAACAACGATTGACAATATTTCCATGAAAGTTCCGGATGGGAAATTCTTTACTATTCTTGGCAATTCAGGATGTGGAAAAACAACCTTACTAAAGTTAATTGGCGGATACATTAAACCTACTCTTGGGTCAATTATTCTTGATGGTAAAGATGTAACATACACTGACCCCGGAATTCGTCAAATCGGAATGGTATTTCAAAACTATATATTATTTCCCCATCTAACATGCAGGCAAAACATATCATTCCCACTTGAAGTTAGAAAAACACCCAAAAATGAAATTGATAAAAAAATTGAAGCAATCATTGAATTAGTCCAATTAAATAAAAATGACCTATCCAGAAAACCGAGTGAAGTTTCCGGCGGACAACAACAAAGAGTCGCACTCGCAAGGGCATTGATATTCGAACCAAAACTGTTGCTTTTAGATGAACCATTTGCAAATCTTGATAAGAACCTTAAAGTCAAACTCAGAAATGAAATCAAAATATTGCAAAAAACAACCAATATTACAACAGTCATGGTGACTCATGATAGGGAGGAAGCACTTTCAAACTCTGATTTTATTGGAATCATGAAACATGGAAAAATGCTTCAAATTGGTGAACCACGAGATATCTACGACAAACCAAGCTCCATTTATATCGCAAAATTCCTTGGCGAAACAAATTTCTTACCAAATGAATATCTTGGAAACAAGGAACCTGGAAAAACATTGGTGAGGCCGGAAAAAATAAAATTTGACAAAGATGCACTAGGTTGCGATTGGCAAAAAGAGGCAAAAATAACAAATGTTACTTTTAGAGGATCAGATCATCTTGTCGATTTGATAACATCCGATGGATTTGAATTAAAGGCATTTTTAGACGAAAAAAAACACCAATTCAACAACTCGATAGTCAGAATCGGTTTCAATTATACTTCTTCCTGGGTAACACCTGAAACAAATGAACCAGATTAATGCTCCTAATAAAAAACTGAACCTGTTGACATTTTCAATAGCAATTATCATTTCACTAGCGATATCCGCTCCGTTATTTTTCATGATTCGAACAAGTCTTTCAATTCCCCCAACAGGAACCGGATTTTATATTCCAAACACATGGACATTGAAAAATTATTTGATTATTTTCAATCAGCATAATTTTTCAATCATCCTTAAGACATTTCAATTTGCTTTTGAAATTTCAATTTGCGCAACTGCACTAAGTTTTGGAATTGCAGTTCTGATAAAAAATTCATCCACGGCTTACAAAACAATATTTTTCATCATTTTGATCATGCCAAAATTATTCAACCCGTTGGTCATTATTCTCGGCTTGCAAAAATTATTGGGTGACCATGGATTGATAAACGAATCAATCATGAATTTATTAAAGAACACCGAACCATTAAATTTGATCAGAAACCATATTGGCGCATTGATTGGAGAAATATATTTAATCATCCCTTTGACCACAATTTTGATTTATTCGCATTTAGTTACAATTAATGATGAAATTCACAATACTGCAAAAGGTTTGGGCGCAAACAAATGGCAGGTATTTATTCGAATATACCTACCATTAAGTTACCCGGGAATTTATGGTGCCTGGATATTTTCAATGATTTGGGGGCTAGGGGCTTTCCTTGGTCCCCTTTTCCTGGGAAGCCCCGCGGAATACACTATTTCAAACGAAATATATCACCAGTTTTTTGAAATAGGCAATTGGCCAAAAGCTTCAACCTGGGCAATATTTTTAACAATCAGCATGCTTGCATTCATGATAGCATCCAGTTATTTTACCAAATTACCTTTTACGCGATCTGAAAAATGAAAACGAAAGTCCTCCAATTTATATGGCTAATTTTTCTTCTAACTTTTAGTTTACCAATCGCTTTAACTGTATTAATAGCTTTTTCACCAGATTCTTTTCTTACCCTGCCAGCAGAAAAGTGGTCAACAAGATGGTTCTTTGAATTTTTCCAAAACAGTCGTTGGATTGAGGCATTCAAACAAAGCTTTTTTATCTCAATTATTTCAACATTCCTGGGACTGTCAATCGGAATTGCAACAGCATACTCAATCACCAAATCCAACATGCGATTTAAATCTATTGTTCATTGGATGATTTTATTTCCAATGCTCATCCCCCAATTAGTATTAGGGATTGGATCAACCCCGCTTTTATATTTTTTGGAAATACAAGAATCATCCATACCGTTAATCATAGCTAATACTTTAATAATTTTACCCGTAATTTATCTAATCTTAAAAAAATCTTTGGAAAATCTCGCCCCTGAATTGGATGAAGTAGCAACGGGACTGGGAGCAAATTCATATGAGGTTTTTTATAAAATAACAATTCCTTTGTTATTTCCACATATTATTGTTTCCGGAATTATCGCTTTCACAATCTCAATCAATGAATCAATAGTATCGATATTTCTAACATGCCAAGGAAACGAAACCATACCTTCCATATGTTGGTCACAACTTAAACATGCCCCAAGCCCAATGATTGCTGTGGCATCCGTTTTAAATTTTTTAATTATTATGGCAATCGCTTGTTTAAATTTAACGATAAGCAAAATAACAAGATATTTGCCCTAAAGGTTTGTTCACACTAGCAAACAAATTAACAACTTAAAAATGAGCAAGATCAATAGACTATTTTAAAAAATACCAAGTGCAAAAAACATCTCTTCTAAAAGACTTTTAATAAGAATTCAATCCACTTTGAACAAGTATCAAAAGAAAAAATTATTTTTCAGCAGCAACTTTCTTTTGATACTCTGATTTCGCATAAGATGGTTCCAATAATTTTTCCTTAGCCTGCCGTGCTCTGATTGGGTCATTTTTTACTTTGTCGAATAATACTGACAAGTGATAAAGAGCTTTTGCATGCTCATCAATATCCTGATTATAAAGCGTATCCACTTTTAAAAATTCCCAGAAAGCATCATCGGCCTTGTTTTTTTTCATGTAATATTCCCCAAGAATATTGAGGGCCTTACCCCTGATGTAATTATCATCAGAGGAATTAAGTACTTTACTCAAGTCATTCTCCAAAGTAGTCAATTTATCATTAATAAGATTAGCTTGGGACTTAACCAGCAAAACTTGAACACGCCTGGGATCATCCTCCGGAATGGAACCTTCAACTTCGCTTAATTTTGCCTCAGCCTCAGCCATTCGATTTGTTCGCATGTACAATTTAAGGACCAAAAAATCTGAATCAGACTTGATTTCCTTAGGAATACCCGGAAGCTTGCTGATTCCCTGGTATAGTTTTAAATCTGCGTCAAAATCACCCTTAGTCTCCTGCAAATCAGCTTCAATTTTGAAGGCATTCAAAGTCATCCAAGAATCAGGATTTTCAAGCCTTACATTCGCCAGCGCCTTTACAGCATCAGTA
>SXGQ01897439.1_pt1 | contig 56254 bp, 56 predicted proteins | sample 3178371 | NCBI WGS metagenome assembly SXGQ01 (sample SAMN11356859, study PRJNA531348) | freshwater metagenome | isolation source: freshwater sample F1-20 | place: China: Fuxian Lake, Yuxi | collected 2017-12-25
AGCCATGTAATAAAAAATTTTAAAAAATAATTTTTTATTGAAAATTTGTAAAAATCAAATGATATTCTTGAAATTAATAATTCCTCATTAAAAAGAATAAAAAAAAAAACTGTTAAACCTATAAAAAAGAATTTTTTATTCGGTGTAATATTAAATTTATCATCAGTCAAAGTAATAAAAAAAATTACAGCGGACGTTAAAAAAAATATTAAATAATTATACTCTAAATTATTTAGTAAAATATCTAATAATAATATAAATGTAAGATTTGCAAATAAAATAATCCCACCAATCGAGGGTGTTGCCACAGTATGTATCTTTCTTTTTTGGTCTGGAAAATCGTATAAATTAATTAACAAAGATATACGTTTTAGATTAGAAAATATTATTAAATTTACAATACAAATTAAAAATAATTTATAAATCATAATCACTTTATTTCTTGATCTAAGCTATAAAAGAAAAACGCCAAAGGTAAATAGTATAGTGTTGATAGCCAATTATTAAAAAAACTTCCTGTGGGGACAAACGGAAATAAGTTAATAAATATAGCAATTGCAAAAAATACTGCTGGTCGATTTATTGGCTGTCTTTTTAAAATAGCTAAAAAATTTACAATTAAAAATTTACATAGATAAAGAAAAAATGATAAAATAAATATTAGTCCAATAACGCCAGTTTCTGCCAAAAATTGTATATATGTATTATGAGGGTGTGTCGTACAAGCATTTGCTCCAATGTAGTTATATTCCGCTTTTCTACATTCTAATCTAAAATTTCTTATCCCCACACCTGTAATGATATTTTTTTTGAACATTTTTAATGCAGAAACATAATGTTCTTGATGACCTCTAGAAAAAAAATTAACCTTTTCATTTTCAAATATTAAATTTTGGGTATTAATAAAAATTCTTTGTTTAAGTCCGGGTAAATTGTGAATGCTTAAAAATATAGTTAAAAAAATAAAAAATAAAATTTTTATTTTTTTTGAAATTTTAAGACTATAGAAAATAAAAAATAAAAACAAAAAAATAATTAATAGTCCGATAGAAGAACGTTCTCCAGATACTAGTATGATAAAAATTGAAATAAAAAAAATTGAATAGAAAATAAAATTATACTTAAAATTATTTAAAAATACATAAATACCAACAAAAACAATGAATAATCGCAAAAAAAAACTTCCTTGAATTAGCTCAGTACCAAAAAAACCCGAAATTCTATAATCAGCTAGCTTACTTGCAGATCCAATTGAATCAAAAATATCAAAGAATGAATAAACAAAGGCAAATATTAACGTAATAAAAATACTAAAGAAAAAATATTTTAAAAAATTTTTATTATTATCTAATAAAAACCAGATAGCTAAAAAGAAAAGATAAAATCTAAAATAAAAAGCAGAAGATCTTAGAGAGTTTATTTTAAATTCAGATATTAAAGAACTAAATAAAATATAAATGTAAAAAAAAATCAATATTATAAATATTTTTTTTTTGTAATAATGCCAATCCTTATAAATTATAGTATAGATTAAGAATAAAAGCGCTGCTATTGATAAAAAAAACTCAGAAACTGCGGCTCCTATAATTAATGAAGTTGGTATTAGGCAAATAAGTAAAGTAATAACATTAACAAAATTATTTTTACTTGTTACTTTAAACATATTATCTAAAAATTTAATAAACTATTATATTAGATCAATTTAAAAAAGTATGGAAAAGTTTAGAAAATATTTTACACTAGAATTTACTATACTTAGCGTTTGGGTACTTTTATGGTTTGGTCTAGGAACCCATATGACTGAAACTTTTAACATTTATAAATATTCCTCTTTTAAAGATTTTAACTTTTTTAGGTCGAATCTGATATTTTATATTTTTTTAATTTTACTAATCTTCTCTATTGCTTATAAAAAAAAATCGTTTTATTTATTTTTATCTTTATATCCAATTTTTGGCTTTATTGGTTCCGTCACAAATTCAAATGAGTCAATCTACTTTAATCTTCACTACAGCGCCTCTTTATTGACATTAATATTATTTATAAATTTTGTTAACACTGAAAAAATAGACAAAAAACATTTATTTTATTTGATTCATTACTCAACTATATTCATCTTAATCTTTTATTTTATCCTCATCATAGCTCCAAATTTACTTAGTAAAATTTCGAATTTTGCACTTAGTGGACGAGGAGAATTCGCCGTAACTTTAAAATTAAGCGAAAACGCAACTTTCTATTTCCCTCAAAATAGCAATGGAGCGTCAAGAATTATAATAATTTTGACAGTATTTTTTACCTGCATTTATAGTTTTCTTATAAAAAAAAAAATTAATATTATTAGTTTTTCACTTCTAATTATTATTATTATATTTGCTTCATTAAATATCTTTTATGAATCAAAACTAAATATATTATTTTTTATTATAGCAAATTTAATTATCTTTTTAAGAAATGGTAATTATAAGAATAAATTATATACATTTTCTTTAATTTTAATTATTACTTTACCTTTTTTAATTAATTTTGTTTTTCAAAAAAACTTTGATATAGCAAAAAGTAGGCTTTTGAGTTCAGAAGAAGGCTTTTTCGTTTTTTATAATACAAATACATATAAACTAAATTCTAATAATTTAAATTTAGATAAATTAGATAAATTAGATAAATTTGATTATAATAAATTAGATTTATCCAATATTAATAAAATATGTACAAACTTCGATACTTCTTTAGATAAATTTTTTTCTGGGAGAATATGCGGATGGGAAATACTCATAAAACTTTATTTTCAAGATTTCAAATTTTTTGGCAATGGATTTTTTGAGGATAGAAGAGTATTAAAAAGTGTTCAAAAAATTTCCTCAAATAGTTATATTTTTGCTCTTTTTAATGCTGGAATAGTATCATTTTTTGTTCTCATTATTTTTTATGTGAGTATTTTTTTTAAAATGATAAAAAGCTGCACCATAATAAAAAAAATTGATAACTGTAAAATTATTCCTCTATATTACATTCTTCTAACGGGATACCTTATAGTCAGATCTTTTTTTGAAGATACACTATCATTTATAAGTGTAGATTTCCTTTTAATTATCAATTGTATAGTTTTTTATAATTATTTTCTTGAAACTTCTATCAATCTAGCTAAAAAACGATTATAAAGTTTATGTTCATTTTTTAATGAAAAAAATCCTGGTATTTTAATAAAAACTTTTTTTAAATAAAAATAAATAAAAAAGAGACTGTAATAAAAAAATAGAATTGAAATATCTTCAAAAATTTTAATTAAAACTGTTCTTACACTTGTACTCAATCCACCCTCTTTCATATAAATAAAATATTTATTAATATAAAAATTTCTCTTATCAAAATTTTTTTTAGACTTTAAAAAAAAATCTAGATCAGAGGAAATTTTATAGTTTACTGAATAATATTTGTTTTTAATAAAAATATCTTTTTTTATAAATGCTGTAGGGTGTGGTATTTTTAGTGGATCAATTGTATTAAAGTTTTGTGTTTTTATATTCCACTCTCTAACTATGTTAAAACTATTGAAATAATATAAATTTCCATAAATAAGATTTACTGATGGATTCTTGCTAATAATACTTGAGATATATTTTAAAATATTATGTGAATAATAAATATCCCCACTATTAATAATGCCTATATACTTACCGGTAGAGGCCCTAATACCCATATTTAATCCCCGATAAAGATTATTATCTTTACTTTTAATTAACTTGATGTTTTTTTTTTTTATTAAATCAACAATAATGTTAGTGGTTTTTTTTTTAATACTAGCATCAACAATTATATATTCGATATTGCTAAAAATACTTTGATTTATAACACTTTTTATTGTTGCGTATATTCCCAATGGATCATCTTTAATAGTTGTAATTACACTAATAAGCATAATTTTTTTCAATGAAATTTAATATTTTATATTTAAGATTTTTTAACTTTTGTACATTTTTATTATCATTATATTTTATATTTTTTGATAATAAAATTTTTTTTAGACTTTCTTCATCAAATTTATTTAAGTATATAAATCGATTTCTAAAAAAAATTGGCTTTTGATTATATAATGATATAATACGAGTATTACATAAAATTGCATCTAAAGCAAAATATGAAAGTGGATTTTCTGGAGATGAGAAAATAAACTTTGTTTTTTTTAAAATAGTAATTATTTTACTTCTTGAAATAATACCTAAATTTTTAAAATTTTTTAATCTATTACCTACAATAAGAATATTAAATTGATCTTTTAATTTATAAAGAAGAGATAGAATTATATCGTTACTCTTGGTATGATAATTTCTATGATAATATAAAATATCAATTTTTTTTTTTTCTTTTTTAAAAAAATGTAAATTCATTAATTGAAAATTAAAAATTGATTTATTTCTTATATTATTTGGTAAGTACTTAAATAGTAAGTGTGTAGAAAAAATGCATTTTAAATCTCTTATTCTAATAAAAAAAACTGATATTGAATAGAATGTAAAAATAACTATTTTACGTAAAATTGTTTTAAATTGATAATCATGACCCTGATAAATTCCACCTGTAATTGGACCTAAAATAGTTTTTTTTGGCAAAAAAATAAATAAAAAAAAATTCCACAGTGGTAAATAATTTACATAAGCAGTTCTATTTCCTTTTAAATGATGCGACCATATTTTAAATATTCCATAGATTGGAGAGAAATATTTGTAAAAAAAAGAATGATTTAATTTTTTTTTTACACCAAAAAAATTATTTTCGGGTGTAAAAATAGTTATACTGAAATCTTTAAATATTTTTTTTAAAAAAAAATTAAAATTATTTGCTAAAATTCCTTCTCCTCTATATACGGCAATATCGCAACAATATATAAATAATTTTTTTTTATATTTCATTAAAATTAACTCTTTTATTAAAAAGTGATAAATTTGCTTTTATAAAAATATATAAAGTATTTATAAGCCTCATCGATCTTCTTATAGTTTGATATTGAAGCCTCCACAAAAATTCTAAGTAAATTTTTTCTAAAAATTTAGGACAAGGCTTTTCAACTTTTGCCGCAATTTCAAGTCCACCTCCTATACAAATAATTTTTGAATTTTTATATTTTCTTGAAATAAAGTTAGCAATTATTTCTTGTTTTGGGGTTGGCAGAGTAATTAATATCAATTGTGATGAATGTACTTTTGGTACTTTTTTTAAAATTTTGTTAATATTTCCGAATGGAAGCAGCTTACTGATAACAAGAATGTTATATTTTTTTTCTAAAAATAATTTAGCTGCTAAACTTAAATTTCCAATAACTAAAATACTTTTAATATTTTGAGGTAATATTAAATTTGATATTAATTTTCTGCCTGGTAATTTTTTATATTTTTTATATAAATATTTAGTAAAGATACCATCTTGCCAAAAATAAAAATTCTTATTAATTTTTATTTTTTTTTGATAAATATACGAATAACATGCTAAATTAAACGCACATAATATAAATTTTTTTTTGAGCAAAATTATCCGCTTTACGCTTTTGAATATTTGTAATTCAAAATAATCAGGTTTGACTGAAATTAAATTTAAAAAAATAAAAATTGGTAAAGATATGAATGTTCTATTCCATAATCTAATATTTTTTACTAATCTATAAAGCCACTCAAGATAAATTTTCCGAGATAAAAAAAAAATAAATGATAGATTTTCAGTGTAATAGTTAAATACTGTCCCTACAGATGCTATAGTTCTTATATTTATGCCTTTTTTTGCCACCTCTGTGGAAATAAGCTCCGCAAACTTCTCTTGCTTTGGGGCTCCAGTCGATACAAAACAATAGTCAATTTTTTTATTTTTAAAATTTTTAAAAATATTTTTGACTTGTCTATTTGTAAATTCATTTTTTACAAATGGCGCATTTAATAAATAAACTCTGCATGAAGGATTCTCAACAAGAATTCTACGCTTCATAAACTGCAAAATTTTTTTTGTCGAACCAACTAATAGAATATTTTTTTTATAAATATTTTTTATAATATAATTAAAATAGTCGTATCCAGTTATTCGATTTAAAATAATTTTTTTTTTTAGACAAAAAAAAATTTAACTTAATTAAAATATAAAGCCCCACTCCATCGATATAAATATCTGAGCAATTTTTAACTGCATAAAAAAAGGATTTGTCTTTAAAAATTTGTATATATGAATGTGGATTCATAAAAATCACCTTTTTTTTCTTAACGGTATTTTTGATATCTAAATTTTTCTTAAATTTATTAAATGCAATAATTTTATTCATTTGTATTTGAAAAATTTTAAATCATATTTGTAAAAATATATAATTCTGTAATAAATATTTTTCGAAAAAAAAAAAAATATAATTAATTTTAAAGACTCTTTAAAAAATAAAAATAAATTTATTCTATAATATATCATAACTGTATTGATTGTAGGGTTTGTAGAAATACCTCCCAAAGAGAGTATGGAAATATCTAAATTTAATTTACTTAATTGATATCTTGCTTTTCTAATTATTTCTTTCATCCATAAACCATCTGAATCAATTAAACGTTTCTCATCAAATAAAATTTTTTTTATAGATGAAATCACCAAACTAGAATTAATTATAAAAGACCCATGCGGTAAAAAAGTTTTCTTAAAATAAAAATAATCTTTAATGTGGAAAGTAGTATTATTTGATTTCAAAACTTGTTTTCCTATCAAGACTTTAGTTATTGAAAAATATTTTTTAATATTAAAAATTACTCTTTTATTAAAAAAATAATCTCCACTATTTAAAAAAATAATAAAATTATTTTTTATTATTTTATGTTGCAACGCTATATTCATTGCGTTATAAATAGATGTATCTTTATTAATAATAAACGATCTATTTTTTTTTTTTAACCCTTGAATTTGATATAAGCCAATATCTTTTGCTATAACAATATTGTGATGTGGTTCTATAAGCTGATTGTCAATTGATTTTAATGTTTGTTTTAAAAACTTCAACGGCCCCCTATGTACCGTTATGATCACTATACTAGCATTAGCATTTATCATTTTTACATAAAAAATCTTTATAGCTTTGTTCAATTCCTTGCTTAATCTTGATTTTAGGCTTCCAGCCCATTTTGGTTATTATAGAACTATCTAGTAATTTTCTTTTAGTTCCGTTAGGTTTAGATTTATCAAAAACTATTTTTCCCTTATACCCTATTATTTTAGAAATAATCTTCGATAAATTAGATATACTTATTTCATTGCCAGAGCCAATGTTTAAGTGCTGAGAATTCTTTCTTTTAAAATTATAGAACTTACTTTTGCTTAAATTCATTAAATAAATACATGCTTCAGCCATATCTCTTGCGTGCAAAAATTCTCTTCTGGGCGTCCCATCACCCCATAAAACTACTTGTTTCTTATTTTCAATTTTTGCATGATGAAATTTATAGATCAAAGATGGGATAACATGGCCAAGATTTGGATCATAATTATCTCCAGGTCCGTAAAGATTGCATGGCATTACAGTTCTGTAATCAATATTTTTATATTGTTGGTTATAAAACTTGCACATTGATAATCCTGCAATTTTAGAAATTGCATATGCTTCATTTGTCTTTTCTAAAAAACCCCCTAATAAATAATCCTCTTTTATTGGTATTTTGGATAATTTTGGATAAATACAACTCGACCCAAGGTAAAGAATCTTTTTAATATTATTAATAAAACATCCATGAATTAAATTTATTGAGATTACTAAATTTTCATAAATAAATTTAGCTGGCATGGTACTGTTTGCTATTATTCCACCAACAACAGCTGCGCAAATATACACTTGGTCTGGTTTTTTTTCTTTTAAAAAATTAAAAACCTTAGTCTGATCTAATAAATTTAGATTTTTTTTATCTACTGTAATTAATTTATTTTTTGATTTTTTTAAAATCTCACAAATGTGCGAACCAACCATCCCGTTGTGTCCAGCTATAAATATTTTTTTCATATATTTTAAGAATATGATTGAATTTCATGTTCTATCATTTCATCAATTAATTGTTTTACACTTATTTTTGATTTCCATCCCAGTTCTTTTCTTGCCAACTTAGCGTCTCCTAAAAGATTATTTACTTCATTTGGTCTAAAATATTTTTTATTAACTTTTATAATAACCTGATTTTTTTTTATATTATATCCATAGTTTTTTCTTATTTTATTTACATATCCAATCTCTTTTAATTTGTTATATTTCCATTTTATTTCGAATCCTAACTTGAAACAGGCTATCTCTACAAATTTTCTTACTGATATTTGTTTTCCTGTTGCTATCACATAATCTTTTGGTTTTTTTTGTTGTAACATTCTCCATTGCATCTCTACATAATCTTTTGTATGACCCCAGTCTCTCAAAGAGTCTAGATTTCCTAATTCTAAAATATTAGAAAGACCTTTACATATTTTAGTTAATCCAATTGTAATTTTTCTTGTAACGAATGTTTCGCCTCTTCTTGGGGACTCATGATTAAATAAAATCCCATTGCATGCGTAAATACCATAAGACTCTCTATAGTTTTTTGTAATCCAATATCCAAAAAGTTTGCTTGTGGCATAAGGTGATAATGGATAAAATTTTGTATTTTCATCTTGAATTCTGTCTTGAATTTTTCCAAACATTTCTGAGGAAGATGCCTGATAAAATTTTATTTTTTTATTAAATATTCTTATAGCCTCTAGTATTCTCAATGTTCCAAGAGCATTTACATTAGATGTATATTCTGGATTGTCAAAACTGGCCTGGACATGGGATTGAGCAGCTAAATTATAAATTTCATCTGGTTTAACTGATTTGACAATATGCATAATGCTGGAAACATCTGTTAAGTCTGCGTAATGTAAAAAAAAAGATTTTTTCTTAAGTTTTTCTTGACTCTTATATATGTGATCTATCCTAGAAGTATTGATTATAGATGTTCTTCTTTTTAAACCATGAACGATATATTTTTTACTTAATAGTAGCTCTGCTAAGTAAGAACCATCTTGGCCTGTGACACCGGTAATAATCGCAATTTTATTTCTCATATAAATTGGTTAGCAATATCACAAATCTTTTCAATCTCTTTTTTTGTATTCATATAAGAAATCGGTAAACTTAATGTTGTTTTGTGGATTTCGTCCGATATTGGAAACTTTTGACTTTCAAACAAGGATTTTATTGCATTTTGCTTATAAGGAGGCAAAGGATAATGAATATCTGTTATAATTTTTTGGGTTTTTAAAAATTTTTGGAATTTATCTCTTTTATGATAACGCACATTATAAATATAAAAAACATCAAAATAATCTTTTTTTGTCACTGGTTTTATAAATCGATTGCTTAATTTTTTATTATAAATTAAAGCTAAAGTTCTTTTGTGTGCATTAATCTTATTCAGATATTTTAATTTTATATTTAAAAAAGCTGCCTGAAATTCATCCAATCTAGAATTAAAACCAAGAATTTCATTTTTATATCTTTTTAAGGACCCATAATTCCTTAACTTTTTAATACTTCTATCATCTGTTTTTTTTTTTGATATTACGGCGCCACCGTCACCTAAACATCCTAAATTTTTAGTAGGATAAAAACTAAAGCATCCAAAATCTCCAAAAGTTCCTGCAAATTTATTTTTATATTTTGCCCCATGTGCTTGAGCGCAATCTTCCACTAAATAAAGTTTATGCTCTTTACAAATTTTTATTATTGGTTCCATCTCGCAAACTTTGCCATATAAATGCACCACTAAAATAACACGAGTTTTTTTTGTAATTTTTCTTACTATTTCGTTGTAATCGATATTACATGTATAATAATCTGGCTCTACCAAGACTGGCTTCAGTCCGCAACGAAGAACTGCAAGAATAGTCGCATAATATGTATTTGCAGGAACTATAACTTCTGAACCTTTTGTTAGCTTTAATGACTCGAGAGATAAAATTAATGCATCCAGACCATTTCCAACACCAGAGCAAAAAGAAGCATTTAAAAAAGATGAGAAATTTTTTTCAAAATTTAATACTTTTTCTGAAAGAACATATCTTCCATCTGAGCAGAATTTTTTATATTCAACTTTAAATTTACTTAAAAAAAAATTATTTGTTTTTTTTAAATTTTCATATTCAATCATACTACAGGTTTATCAATATAATCATCAATATTGTAATCTTCAGACGCCAAAACTAAAAGCATTAAATCTTTGCTGCAGTTCTCTATTAAATGCCAATCTTCTGGTTCTAAAATTAATAACTGATTGCTCTTATTTAAAAAAAAATTTTTTTCAAATTTTTTTTTCTTTATTAAAATATTGCAAGAACCCTTTATTGGAACAACTGCTTGAATAGTTATCTTATGTGAATGTCCACCCCTATTTTCTAAAATATCATAAATCCAATAAACTCTTTTAATTTGGAAAGGCAAAATTTTCTCAATAACATTTATTTTTCCAGCACTATTTTCGTGAACAGGAAGCGTAATTAATTTTGGCATAAGGTTTTTATATAATCTTAAAGTTTTTATAATAAACTATGAATTTAATAATTAATTTAATATATAAAAATAGTTGATTAAAAAAATTTAATTTTATTTTCTCCTGATTTGAATTTAAATATAATTTGTATTTTTTTTCAATTGAAATAATTTTTTTAATATAAGGTTTATAGATTTTATTAATTACTTCCTGGCTTAAATCGTAAGAACTGAGAAAAGCTAAACTATTATTAAAAAAAATTCTCAGGTCATGAAAATGATAAAAAATTAACTCCTGACTTTTGCCTTTTTCAAAAATTAAAAAATTTTTATTTCTTTTTATTTTAAATTTTTTTATGTTCCATGGGGCGACCCCAGCTCCATGATGAGTTGCAACTACAACTCCAGAAAATTTCTCTGGCCATAAATCTAGATATTTTTGATCGCCAAATTTATTTCCTTCAACTCTATTATAACACCATTTTAAGCATTTTTTTTTCCACCAATTTAAAACCCGAAGTCCTTCTCTGTCATTTTTAAATGTTAAATATTGAACGCAGTATTTACCACTTGTCAAAGTCTGATCATAAGTGGGATAGTAATTGTGACTTGTAATAAAAACTGAATAATTGTTTTGATTTTTATAAATTATTTTTGGATTTGAAAAAAAATAAATGTCAGCGTCAAGATATGTGCATGAATTTAGTTTATATTTTTGAATAAAAAAAAAAATAACAAAAGGAGTACATGTCCACAAATATTCAATGACTGTTCTTTTCTTTTTTACTTTTTTAAGCTCTTTATTTTCAAAGTCCTGATAATAAACACATGTTGTAAATTTAAAATTTTTTTTTTTTAAAAAATCATAAGTAAATTTATCAAATGCAACTATATATAAATGAAATTTACCTTTGTGATTTTTCAATAAAGAGGCATAAAGAGCTAAACCTCTGGAAAGATAATTCTTATCAAAATAAGTGCAATAGTTCATTTTTCAATGACCATTACTGATCTAAAATACATTTTGTTTATTTTTGGTAGTAAAAAATTAAAAAGGAATGATAGAAAATTTGAGTTCGGCTCTAAAAAGGAATAGATTTCTATCCTAATAAAAAAAAGGGGGTGACAAAAAATACTTATACTTAAAAAACTTGATTGAAATTTTTCTTTTTCAATAAAATTCTTCATTTAGCAAAATTTTTTATCGTGTTAATAATATTATCATAGTATCTTTTGTATTTAATTTTTTTAAAAAATGACTGAACTACAAATCTGTCTGACAACAACTCTAAACTATCAATTTTTTTTAATTTACTATACTCAACATTAATTGAGCTATTATAAACAGTCGTGTAATTGCAATTTTCTCCTGAATTATCTATTCCAATATTTTTGACAAAAGACTTGCTTGGAAAAAGAGTATTCATATTTTTTAAAAATGTTGAGGCATACCAGCGAACAGCCCACGAATCATTTAATCCATTAATATTATTTATGAGCATTTTGTAATAAGATATTCCAGGATCAAGATTAAATTCATTAGCAAGTTTCTTTTCATCAATTTTTTTTTTTAATTTTAAACTATCATTTTCAAATATATTCCAAGCTCTTTTCCATGTACCCCAGCCCCATGACTCTATAAGTTTTAAAAAAAAATAATTATTAGAGAATTTTTTTGGTTCAATTGGATACATATAACCACTTATACTTGCTACATTTTCTGAAGTTGCATATAAATTAAGTGCATCATTCATATAATTTAAAAAAAATGGAGATAGTTCAAGATCATCCTCTAAAATAATTGCCCTATCATAAATTTGGAAAATTTTATTAAGTCCTCCTATAACATTTCTTGAGAGTCCAAGGTTAATATTATTCTCTATAATTTCAGAATTTTGTGGAACAAGTTTTTTTTTTAATAATTCTCTTACTTTATCTATTTTATCTTTGTCAATTTCATTTTTAGGTCCATCTGAAAAAACTAGTACTTTGCTTTTTTTAAAAAGATCATTTTTTTGCAAGGAGTTTAAAAGTATATTAAGATGATACAATCTATTATAAACAAAAATAATAATTGGAGAAAAATTCATATATTTAACAATACAACAAATACTAAAAAATGCCGAACTCAAGTCTTAAATTAATATTTTTTGCTAGCTGTTTTATATTAATGTTGGCTCCCATTGGCATTGAAACCTCCCTTTTATATAATGAATTTTTCCACTTAAATAATATTTTTAGCTTTTTTAGATTAACTATTCCTATTTTAATATTTTTTTTATTAATTTTTTATCACTTAAAAAATAAATTAAATATGAATTATTTGGGTGGTATACTCTATTTACTACTCTACTACATTGTGGTTTTTGTATCTACATTAATTAATTTATTAAATTTTAAAGAAGAGCTTAAAAGTTTTAATGAAGTTCACAAAGTTCTACTACCATTTTATTGTATAAACTACATATTTTTAACATCTATTTTTTTTAACTTAATCAAAGTTAAAAAAAATTTTAATAGGTTAATTTTTTTGCAGTTTATTGTAATTACAATTGTAACATTATACTCACTAATAGAATTTTTTCATATATTTATAAAATTTAATGTTCCTGATTTGTATAATCTTACAATTGAAAATCAATTTTATAATCAAAACTCAAACGGTCTTTCAAGAATACTTTTAATTATCAGTTTATTTATTTTTTTTATAAATAAAAAAAATAATTATTATTATTTGAGTTGTTTATTAATTAATACATTCTTATTCCTGTTGCAGTCTAAATTAGTTTTATTTTTTTTAATTTTTATAATTTTATACAAAACTTTTTTAGAAAAAATTAAAATAAAAAATAAAATTATAAACATTTTTTTTATATTAATTATCCCTATAATACTAAGTTTGGTAATTAGCTTTGCAAATAACAATTCGAATAATCAAAAAATTAGACTGATGGAGCAGATCAAAATTGATATTTTAAAAAAAAATTCAGATAGGTTTATAGACCTCAATTTATTTAATAGCCTAAAAGCGAGAATAGACACTTGGAAACTAATTGTTAAAAATTCAGAAAAGCCAATAATTGGATATGGATCACAAGGCGATAGATATCTGGCTAAAGAAATGCCTAAACACACTAGTTTAGCATCCAATTCTTTTATTAATGCTTATGCTTCATCAGGGGTAATTGGTGGTGCACTATTGCTAATTTTTTATATCTATTTAATTAATTTACTTTTTAAAGAAAATTTTTTTAAAACAATACAGAGTCAAGAAAATAATATTAAAACTTTTTATTTGGTAATTTTATTTTTTTTAATAATTAGATCAATATTTGAAAATAGTTTTTCTTTATGGGGCATTGATTTTATAATCATGGTAAATTGCTATCTTGGTCTTCGAAATATCAATTTAAAAATTCGTTGATTAAGAATCTACTTAAAAAGTTTAGATGAAAAACTTTTGTGAAAAAAAATGGCATTTTGTAGAAGTTTGCAATATAGTAAGTAATTCTTAGATTTTAAAAATTTATAAACTTTATTTTTTGATAATTTATCGAGATCGACATTAATAAGTTCGCAAATAATGACATTGGGAGTAAACTTCCTCCAATTATTACTTTTTAAAACATCAAGCTCATTTCCCTCAACATCAATTTTAAGAAGATCAATTTTTTTTTTACAATTTTGTGATAATATTTCATTTAATGTTTTAGTCTGTACAATACTTATTTCCGTACACCTATAACCCTTTCTTTCTCTCATTCTACAAATTTTAATATCGGTAGTATTAAGAGCTGGGTCTTTAAATTTATAATAATTACATGTATTTTTTTTTGTAGATACTGCAATATTGAGATTTAAATCTCTAGGTCTCATTTTTTTAAAAATTTTTATTGGCTCTTGGTTGGGCTCAATGTTTATACCTGTCCAACCTCTCTGATATAGATTTAAGGTATTAGAAAATCTCACAGGGTGATGAGCTCCAATATCAATATAAAAGCCTTTTTTTTTTTTTACAAAAATTCTTTCAAGAATTATATTTTCTCCTTCTTGAGGTGCAACAAAATTAAATGCTTTGTAAAAAATAATGTAAAAAAACCTTTTAAGAATAAAAACCATTCAAATATTAAAAAAATTGATTAATACTTACTAGCATATAGTAATAATCAGATAATTGTTTTAAATAATTAAATGAAACTAATAAAAAAAATTATTACAAAATTAAAGTATCTTACATTAATAGTAAATCACAAATTATTTCTACACAAAAAAAAAGAAGGCTATAATAATTTATCCTTAAATAACTCAATAGTAAAAAAAACAATTGTATTCAGCGGACTTAAATCAGTTAATCCATATAATACCAATTGGTATAGAACTGTAAAATTTTCAAAATTTGTTGAGAAAAATAAAATTAGAAAAATTATAGATTTTGGGGGTGGAGCTGGATATCATTTTTTCATTACTAAAATGAAATTTCCTAACCTTAATTTAAAATGGCTAGTTATAGAAAATAAAATAATGGTAAAACTCTGCAAAAAAAAAATAAAACATAAAAACTTATTTTTTTCCGACTCATTTAATAAAGTAAAAAAAGCAGATGTTGTTTTTTCAAGTTGCTCTATAAATTACACAACTAATCCAACTGAAACTATAAAATCAATCATCCAATTAAAAACTAAATACCTTTATTTTACAAGAACTCCTTTAGCAGATAATAAATCATTTGAATTCAAGCAAGTTTCATTGCTATCTGAAAATGGCCCCTGCAAAATAAATAATGAAAAAGAAATGCTAATAGAATATCAGAACAAAATAATCAGTCAGCAGAGCTTTGAGGAAATATTTAAGAATAAGTATGATATTATAGTAAAGTATGTAGACGAAAAAAAAGCTTTTTTTTATAAAAAAGAATTTTTTGATACTTATACATATATTTTAAAAAAAATTTAAATTTTAATCTTTATGTCGCTTGCTATACAGTAAATATTATATCTATCTTTAGATAGAGAATAATGTGATTTAGTATATTTAAAATATTTTGATACAACGTTTTCTAAATGTTTCTTACTTAAAAAAAACATTTCATGATGTTCTGGTAAATATTTTTTTTTATTTTCTTTTTCAATGATTGTATAAATTGAAGCAAAACTTCTTTTCTTCATAACTTCCCTGAAGGACGAAAAGATAAAATCTAATTGCTTCTCTTTAAAATGTTCAATAGCACCATTAAATAGTACTATGTCAAAAGTAATATCTATTTTTTTATCTTTTAAAAAGTTTTTTATTCTAGATTTTTCAATGTCAAAAGAAAAAAAATAATGTTTTTTATTCATGTATCGATTTTTTTTTATTCTATTTTTTCCTCTTTTTAATGCTGACGGATCTAAATCAAGAGAAACCACAGTTTCAGATAGGTCATAAAAAAACTTCTGTGATATATAACTATCTCCCGAACATAAATCTAAAATATTTATTTTTTTATTTAATTTTAAATTTTTAATTTCTTTATTTATAATTAAAGAATTCAATAAATATAATCTTGGTATAATTCCTCTTTCAAAATGATGAAGGGTACCATTAGAATTATATTGATAAAAAGTATCTTGATCATGATCCATCCATTCTGGTCTGGTAATTTTACCCCAATCCATTTTCATTAATAAATAATAAAAAAAAGAGGTTATTTTTTTTGAAAAATCAGCCAAAAGAAAAAAAATCGGAAAAAAAATAGGATAAATTATTGTTATTATTTCTCTTACAATCAAGTTTCTCATATAACTTAAATATATTCATTTATTTTTTTAGTCTATAAAATTAGATATATTTTATATGAAAAAAATTCATATTACTGTAACAGATGGTTTTATTAGGTCACACTTGGTTGAATTGATAATAAAATAAATTATTACAAGGCTAAAGCTTTAGTATTTTATAATTTTTAAAATTTAAGTTGATGGTTAGACCACATAAACTCAAAAATAAAAATAAAAAAGTAATAACTAAAGGAGATATAAAAGATTCAAATTATATTTTAGGAACAACAAAAGATGTAGATTGTATAATCAATCTTGCAGCTATAATAGGAATTCCTTTTATTCTTGCATAGCTCCAAATTCCTACTTTGAGACAAATCTTAACGGCCTTCTAAATATATTAAATGCATCAAATACAAATTAAATTAAAAAAATTATTAATACTTCAACAAGTGAAGTTTATGGAAGTGAATTATATTTTCTAATTGATTTGAAACATTCTATCAGGAAATAATCTCCCTAAGCAGCATCAAAAGCTGCAGCTGATCATCTTGCTGAATCTAATTATAAATCATTTAACGCAGCTATAACAATATTAGGGCCTTTTAATGCTTTCGGACCCAGGCAATCAATGAGGGCTGCAAAACCAACTATAATAACTTAATTAAAAGATAAATTAAAAAAAGATTTTTATTGAAAATATTAAAACTATAGAAAAATTTAATTATGTATTTGCTACTATTTTACCCTTTAAAAAAGTAATTAATAATATGGGTCAAAAAATTTAATAAAATTAAATACTTAATCTAAAAAATAATTTTTTTTCTTTGCAAAATCAATTATTTTTGATGATGACTTTAATTTTCAAAATATTAAAAATATAACGCAAATAATCAAATTAAAACAATTTAATTCTGTTAAAATTTTTTATATATTAATAGAGAAATTATGTAACTAAGTACTGTAATATTTTCCATCAGCAAGCCAAAAATCTTCTAATCAATCTTCTAAAAGTAATGCCAACTACGAATGATCTATAAAATTTAAGTATCATAAATGTTTATTTTATCTATATATACATTTATATTTTTATTTATTATTAATTATATTTACAAACAAATATGTCCAATTTAGTTTTAGACTTAGATTTAAAAAAGAATAATTCCTCTTTAAAAATTGATAAAAATCTCCTGTCAAAAATTAACGATCAATCATCAGTTTTTTTTGATAAATCAAGTTCAAAAAAAACAATAGTCTCAGTTTCCAATGAAATTCGATCTAATTGTTCAAATGTCTTTTCCAACTTAGTAAAGCAATCGCAAGATAGAAACTTTATATTTTTTTTAAACGAGTTATCAAAAAAAATTGATAAATATATTGAAGATCTTACAAAACATATTCTTTGTTTAGATGATGGCTTAAAAAAAAATCAATCAGAACTTTCAAAAAATGGTTATTATTTTAATAAATTAGATGAAAAATTAATTGATGAAATATTAGATAAATCTAAAAATTATTTAAAAAGATTTAGAGAAAATATAAAAAACAATAATACTTCAAGAGAAAGCCTAAGCGTTAATACAGGAAGTAATATTAGATTTATTGCTAAAAAATTAAATTCAGAATTTGATAAATTAGGAATACTAAAAGATGTATCAAATTATATGAAAAGAAACTATGAAGTTACGGGAGTTTCATTAGAAATGAGTACACCAAACTCTTCATGGTGGAGAAAAAAAGAAAAAGTAAAAAAAGCTCCAAAGACTTTATATGCACATTTGGACGAATCTCTTATTTATCCAAAATCAATTTGCTATCTATCTAATGTCAGTGAAGATAATGGTCCAACTTCTTTTTATCCAAAAATTTATAAAAGTTTAAAATTAAATTTTTTGCAAGATATCGTAGGTCGAGTAATTGATACAGTAGGAAGAAAAGGCTCGCCCCTATTTCATGTTTATAATCAAAATGTTGAGCAAAAACTAGAATGCGATATTTTTAAATCTCATTTATCTGAATTGCCAAGTGAATTAAAATTCTACTCTCATTTTGGTTGGTATATTGAACCAGATAGTGAAATCGAAAATCAGATGATAAATGATGAAATTAAACTTATCGGAACAAAAGGAACTTTTGTAGTATTTGATGGTGCAAAAGTTATTCACAGAGGTGGTCTTTTAAAAACAGGGGAGAGGGTTGTTTTGCAAATTATTTTTGGTCCAAAAAAAAATTTTTTTCAAAAAGTTATTAGGAAAATTTTTCACTAATCTTAAAATTTTTTACTTCGAAAATCTTATTACAAAAAGAAAGAATTTTTTCTCTATGAGAAATAATAATTAAGGTTTTTTCTGGATATAACAGTTTAAGATTATTAAGGATTTTTTTTTCAGTTTTAAAATCCAAAGCACTTGTTGCCTCATCTAAAATAATTATTTCTCTATCAAAATATAGTGCTCTAGCAATACTAATTCTTTGTTTTTGTCCCCCTGAAAGTTTTGAGCCAAGTTCTCCTATTTGAGTATCTAATTTGTTATCTAAATTATTTAAAAAATCTGATAAATCAGCTACTTTACAAACATGCTCGATTTTTTTTAAATCAATTAATTTTTCTTGAATTCCAAAGCCAATATTATTTTTTATTGATCCATCTAACAAAATCACATCTTGAGATACATATGTGAAAAAATCCACATTTGTTTTATAATTTTTATTTTTATTATTATATATTCTTACAACACCTTTATCAGGCGAAATAAGGCCACACAAAATCTCTAAAAAAGTTGTTTTTCCAACTCCTGATCTTCCAATGACTCCAATCTTGTCACCTTTGTTAATTTCTATATTTATATTTTTAAATATTTCTTTATAAGGATTTTTGTGAGAAAAAAAAACATTAGAAAATTTTAATTTTAGAAAATTTTTTTTATTATTTGATGATGAAGAAAACGAAAAGCGGTCTTTCATTTTATTAAAATTCTCATACAAAATGTCAACAGATGCTTTTGAATATTTCATATTTGTAATATTCCCCGATATTCTAGCTGCAGCAGGTACAATTCTAAATGCGCAGATAGCTATAATCCCCATCTGTAAGATTACATCATTTAATGAAAGTGTTATTTTAATAGTTATTAGGAAAAATAACATAATCACTACAATGCCCATAAATTCATATATTATTTTGGGAAGAGCCCCAAAAATTTTGAAATTTATATTTGCGTTTTCAGATTTAATAAGATTTTCATTGTACAGACTTAAAAAAAATAGTTCTTTTTTAAAAATTTTTATTTCTTTTATATTTCTGTAAATATTTTGAATATTTTCAATCAATTTAGATTGTTGTGTTTGATAAATAATAGTAATTTTTTTTAATTGATTACTAGTCATTTTAGAAAATAGAAAAACTGTGCTTAAAAAAATAAAGAAGCTGATAATACTTGCCAAAGGTTGCATATAAAATATAAAACTTAATATAAATATAAGTAAAATAATATCAGTCATAGCGTTCAAAAAAGAAGTCACAACATTCTCACACACAGAGGAAACATCCGCTAGCACAGTTCTTATAATTACTGAACTTGAACTTGGATTTAAATTAAAATGATATGAAAAAAGACTTGATCTTAAAAATTTATCAGATAAATGAATTTTTAATTTTTTAATAAATTGAGAAACACGAAAATTTATAAATAAAGCTATAATACTTTTTATAAAGTATATAAAAATAATAAACCCTGAAAAAATAAATAAAAATTCATTATAATCTATTTCTTTAAAAATAGTTATTTGCAAATAGTGATTAACGATATCATTAAAATTATTAAAAAAATTTTTATCAATTAAAACTTTTAATATTGGCAATATTAAAACAAATGAAAAAATCTCTAAAAACGCATTTATTAATTGCAGTATAAATATAAAAAAAAATTTTATACGAAGTTTTTTTGAAAATAGCTTAAATATTTTTGTATAAAAATTCATATTTTAATATTATTGTTATCTTTTTTTTTATAATGAGATAATTACTTTGAAAGTTAAAAATATAACATGTTTATGCAATTTATAAAAAAAAATCTTAAAAAGTTTAAGATTTTCTATATTATTAAAGATTATTTTTATATAACAAAATTAGAAAAAATAATTACTAGTATTTTGCCTGAATGCAACTGCATTGATGTGGGTGCTTCATATTTTGAACATTCAAAGTGGAGAGTTTTTTTAAAATCTAAAAAGATAAATTGGATTTCAGTAGATCCAAATGCTAAAAATTTAACTTACTTGAAAGATTGGAGATGGGAAAGTAAATTAAAGGTTATTAGCCACGGCTTAAGCCAAAATGGAGGAGAAGTAACCCTATACGTAACTAATGTAGATAGTGGATCAAGTATAAAAAAACCAAAAATACCAGATTCTATGAAAATGAGACTTATTAACGAAAGTTATTTTTTTCCATATAAAGAAAAAAAAATTATAACAAAATCTCTTAAGACATTAATAGAAGAGAATTACAACCTAAACCCTTTCTTTATTAAGTTAGATACACAAGGTACAGAACTGGACATTATTAAAGGAGCAGATTGTTTTTTTAAAAACTACCAGATACTTGGTATCGAACTAGAAACTTCACTACTGACACAGCCTTTTTATGAAAATGCAAATAAATTTGCTGACGTCATAAATTTTTTTGGAGAAAAGGGTTATGAATTAATCAATATTAATGTATTTGATTTATATTCGACAAGTAATATTACTAATCAAAATAATTTTTTTCCAAACGAAGCTGATGTAGTTTTTTTACCCAGGTTAGATATAATAAAAATGTTACCATTAAATTACAAATTAAGTATTATTGGATTTATGTACAGTTATAAATTATATAACCAAATAAAATATTTGATAAAATACAACTCAGATTTAGAACAAGCTCTACTAAACCGTCGCGTTAATTTGCTGAAATTAATTAAGTAAATTTTTATTATTTTCTAAAAAATAATTGCTTACTTTTGTTGATTGAGGAAAAAACTTATAATGATTTTCAAAAATTTTTTGAAATTTATTTTGCAATATATCATTAAAATTTAAAAAAAAACCATTGTCTATTAGGAAATTCATTTCAAAGATTGCATTACAAATTTCAACTTCATTATTATCAACTACTGCGAATTGTGAAGCATCAGAAATATGTTCTTGCATAGTTAAACCCATTTTAAATACGGTTGAATAATTTACAAACTCATTAGTAGCTTTGTCCTTGATTTTTTTTGGCAAAATTAAAGGTATCATAGAATTTGTTACCAAATTCAAAGATCCTATATCTCCAAAGTTAATTAATAATAATTTTTTTCTATTCATCATTGGTATGTAACAACCTCCACTACTAGTTCCGACAATAAATTTACAATTAAATCCTAAATAAAAATCTAAGAAATCTGATCTATCTTGAGAGTTAGAATAATCAATTATATTTTTATTATTAATATCAAGTTTTGTTTTAGGAGAATATCCTATCCTTACAGCTTTTAAATTTTTTTCTCTACACAATTTTTCTATACCATAAATTTGTATTTTAATGTCTGAATCTCGAATACTATTAAATTTATCTTTTCTAAATTCAGAAGTTCTAGCAAAAAAACAAATATACTTATCCTTTTCTAAGCCATATTTTTCTAAGTAGTTTTTTCCGATTTCTTCTTCTTTAGCTGTGAATCTAATTTGGGGAGATATTTTTTTTAAAACATTATGAACATCGACAATTTGCCAGGGTTTTTCATTTGAGTGATCTAGCCAATGACGGTAAGGGATCAAAAAATAATTACCAATACCGAATTTTCTTAAAAAACGAAAAATATAAAACAAGGGTTCAAAAATAAATCTTGGGCCAATAGAAATTTTTTCTTTCCACTTCATTAATAGGAATTTATTTGAAATTTGTGTATCAAAATGAACAATAGTATCATTTATAAACCAAATATATTTACTATTTTTTTTATGAATATTTAACTCTAATTCGCACAAAAAAATTTCCATTGAAATAGAGCAGTGCCCTATTGCTCTCATTTCGAGCTCTCCAACTTTAATCCTATAAATAGGTAAAATAAAAATAATAAGTACTGCAATCGGAAGATTTAATAAAATTAAAAAAAAAAAAATAAAGTTAAATATTAAATTTTTCGATAACACATACAATTTTTTAAAAATTAACAACATTATTGATATAGTTTTTATAATATTTTAAAATAATGGTATATTTCTATAATAATAATTAATTACTTAAATAGTTCTTTTGGGTGCGTATAAATGAATATATAAAATAAAATAAGAAATAAAATATATACAAACTTTAATAATAGATTAGATGAACTTATAATAAATTTTATTAACTATTATTTTTTAAATAAAAATATGTAAGTTTTTTTTAAAAATCTTATCAAATTTTAATGGGCGTTTTTTTAAAATTTTATTACACCTCTTACAAAATTACTATTTTTAATTTCTTGAAAGGCAGTTTCTAATTCTTGAATTTTGTAAATTTTTGAGAAAGTATCTCTGATTTTGAGCGGAACTTTATTAAAAATTTTACAATAATAATCAATATCTAGATCTAAATTTGAGGACCCACCAAAGCTACCAACTATAGTTTTTCCTTGATTAAAAACCAACGGATTAATTTTAATTTGCTTACCATGCTCAGCATTGCCATTTAAAACAAGCCTACCATCGATATTCTTCACTAAATTTATGGCATCCTGCATTACACCAATATTGCCAGTAGATTCTATTACCACACTAAATAATAAATTATTATTTTTTTTTAAAATTTTTTTAATTTCTAAATTTTTATTCTTATTCAAAAAAGTTTGAACGTTGATATTTTTAGCAATATTTAATTTTTTAGGTTTGTTATCTATAACTAAAATATCTTTGAACCCGGAATAATATGCAGCTAATAAAGAAAAAGTTCCAACTCCACCACATCCTAAAATGCATAAATTTTTTTTAATACTAAGATTACTAATATTCTTTACTGAGCCCATCCCTGTGGGAACAGCACACCCGAAAAAGACTGCATCCATAATGTTAAGAATTTTAGGTTTTATGTAAATTCTATTTTCGCTTACAATGCTATATTCAGAGAAAACTGATACAGGACCTGAGTTTATTGTTTTGTTGTCTTTTGTTTTGTATACAGGTCCAGAGGCATCTATTCCATTACCTTTTATCCATGAAACGATAACTAAATCGTCTATTTTTACTTTTTTCACACCCGGACCAATTTCAACAACTTTTGCAACACTTTCATGACCAAAACAATGAGGGTAAAATTTATCTATACCCCTCTTGCCTTCGTACTCCAACTTTTGTGTATGACAAATTCCCGAAAATAAATTTTTAACAAGAACATGTCCATATTTTAAAATTGGTACTTGTAATTCTAATAGTTCAATTTTTTTTTTTTTATTAAAACAGCAGCTAAAAATTTCATATTTAATTTTTAAGGTATAAACCAATCATAATCTCCTGTAAAACTTAACTCATTAAACAGTAACTCCCAATCATTAACGCTCAAAATTGTTTTAGCTGTAAGATTCCAATCCATAATTCTCTGCTTTTCAATTTCATTATTCCATGCATCCAAAACTATGAAAGAATATTTTCTTGATACTCTTTTTATCTCTTTGATTGATTTCTTAAAATCTTTTAAATCTAAATTATGTAAAGTATTGATTGAAATAACTAAATCAAAACTTTTATTTTCAAAGAATAATTCTTTAGCATTTCCAATAAATAAATTTTTTTTTACTTCATCTATACAATTTGAAACTGCGTAAGGAGATATATCAATACCTTGAATATTTGCTCCTGGTAAAGCATCCATAAAATCTTTCATCATAAAACCTTTTCCAGCTCCAATATCCAAGACTGATGAATTACTTGTTAAATTGTAATGTTTAATAAAATCTTTTACTACCGGTTTCCACCTTCCGTCATATTTATATCCTCCATATCCATATATTCTTTCTCCATCAAAAAAATCTTTGTCAAATTTTTTTGCTATATCTCTAATGTCTTTATTGATATTACTTTTTCTTTCTTCTAAATTTCTAGAAATTTTTGGATAAGATCTCATTAAGAAATTATTGTATGGCATAAGGTTACAAAGAATTATAATAATTTAACTGTAATAATAGTTGAGGTAGATAGTATATAACTTTTTAAAATGATATCAAAAAAAATATTAATAAAAGCTTTTTTTAATATTCTTAGAATCAGAAGAATAGAAGAAAGTCTATCAAAAGAATATAATAACAAACAAATTAGATGTCCAATGCACCTATCCATAGGACAAGAAGCAATTGCAGTAGGAGTCTCACTTAATCTCTCAAATAAAGATCAGGCTGTAAGCAATCATAGATGTCACGCTCATTTTTTAGCAAAAGGTGGCAATTTAAATTCAATGCTAAGTGAATTATATGGAAAATCAAATGGTTGTAATGGAGGAAGAGGCGGATCCATGAATTTATTTGATAAAAAAGTAAATTTTATTTCGTCATTGCCTATTGTTGGTAACACTATTGCACTTGGTGTTGGCTTATCTTTTGAAAGAAAAATTACAAATCAAAATAATTTAACATGCATTTATTTAGGAGAAGCCGCTACAGAAGAAGGAATTTTTTATGAATCTTTAAATTTTGCTAAATTAAATAATCTTAAATGTCTTTTTATAATAGAGAACAATTTTTTTTCAGTTTATACTCATATAAACCAAAGAAGAAAGGGTGGCATTTATGATATTTATAATATTTTAAAAACAAAAACTTTTCAAACTAATGGAATGAGTTTTTTAGATGTTTACAATACAACAAAAAAAGCAAGAAAATATATTATTAAAAAATCTCAACCAGCTTTAATAATTGCAGATACTTATCGTTGGTTAGAACACTGCGGACCAAATAATGATGATAACTTAAATTATAGAAATAAAAAAGAATTACGATATTGGATAAAAAAATGTCCATTACTAAAAATTAAGAAATTTGTTTTAAGTAAAAATTTATTATCAGAAAAAATGATTAATTTTTATGAAAATATAATTAATAAGGAAATTATAAGTGCTTTCAAATACGCTAAAAAATCAAAGTTTCCTAAAAACAAAACATCATCCAATTTTACTTATGCTTAAAAGATACACAACTTTTGCTGAGGCCATTCTTGACTCTATAAAAACAAGAATGAAAAAAGATAAAAAAGTCATTATTATTGGCGAAGGCGTTACTGACCCTAAGGCTATATTTGGAACTACTAAAAATTTAAAACAAATATTTAAAAAAAGGGTCATGGATATGCCACTATCAGAGGCGGCTGTCACTGGCATTATAGTGGGAGCAAGCATGAATGGTTTAAGACCAATACTTGTTCATCAAAGAGTCGATTTTACATTATTATCTATGGATCAAATTATTAATATGGCTGCAAAAATTCACTATATAAGCAATGGAATTTTTAAGGTACCAATTGTTATAAGAGCAATAATTGGCAGAGGCTGGGGTCAAAGCGCACAGCATTCACAAAGTCTCGAGAGTATATTTGCACATATACCAGGCTTAAAAGTCGTGATTCCTTCAAGTGCTTATGAAGCAAAAGGACTTTTATCTTCATCAATATTAGATGATAATCCTGTTATTTTTCTAGAGCATAGATGGCTTCACGATACAATTAGTAATGTTCCGAAAAAAGATTACAAAATAAACTTAATAGAACCAAGCATTGAATTAAGAGGTTCTGATATTACAATAGTTGCAAATTCATTAATGGTTTCTGAAGCAAAGAGAGCTGCACATATTTTAAATAAATTTAATATAAAATGTGAGGTGATAAATCTTAGAATATTGAAACCTTTAAATATAAAAAAAATAATTACTTCAGTAAAAAAAACAAAAAGACTATTATTAATTGATACTGGATGGACAGAATATGGTATTAGCGCTGAAATTTTAGCAAAAATTATTGAGAAAAATAAAATCAAATTCTTATGTAGTCCAAAAAGATTAGGCACAAGTAATCACCCAACTCCGGCCTCACGAGCTTTAATAAAAAATTATTATGTTAATTATAAAAATATATGTGACGAAGCAACTAAAATGTTGCAACTTAATAAAATAAAAAGAAATAAAATAAAATTTCTCTTAAAAAAAGAAGCAATAAATAATGAATATTTTATAGATACACCTAACAAAAATTTTAAAGGGCCTTTTTAATAAGAAGTTACAATATAAATTATATTAAATAATATTTTTAAATGACTAAAATACTAATTCTTGGAAGTAATAGTTTTTCTGGAAATAACTTATGTAATTTTTTAATTAATAAAAATTTTACAATAATTGGCTGCTCTTTATCTACTCTGCCCCAAAAAAAATTTAATGTTTTTTCTAAAAAAATAAAAGAAAAATTTATTTTTTATAAAATAAATATTAATAAAAATTTTAATAATCTTCAAAAAATTATTTTAAAACATAAACCCGAAATTATAATTGACTTTCTAGGGCAAGGAATGGTTTCGGAAAGTTGGCAACACCCTATACTAACATTTAATACAAATGTTATTGCGAAGATAAAACTATATGAATTTTTAAAAAACAAAAAATTTTTAAAGAAATATATAAAAATTTCAACCCCTGAAGTTTTTGGCTCATCAAAAATTACTTCTGCAAATTTTAAAAAATATAATCCATCTACTCCTTATGCACTGTCTCACTCAACTATTGAAATATATTTACAGTTGATAAGAAAACAATTCTTATTCCCAGTAATAATATTAAGATTTGCAAATTTTTATGGACCTTATCAAAAACTTTATCGACTCATTCCATTAGCAATACATAAAGCGAGTACAAAAAAAAAATTTAAACTACATGGAAGTGGATTATCTAAAAGATCATTCATTTATACTGATGACTTTTGTAATGCTATTTTTAAAGTAATTAAAAACGGAAAAATTGGCGCATTTTATCAATTTTCATCCAAAGAATACCTTTCTATAAAAAAAATTGTTGAAATTATTTATAAAAAAAAAAATTTAGACCCAAAAGAATATATAATTAACGTCAAGGATAGGGCTGGAAAAGATAAAAACTATAAAATAATTGATAATGACACTAGAAATAAACTTAATTGGAAAAATACAATTACTTTTTATAAAGGAATTAATAAAGTAATCGAATGGTATGATGAATATAAAAATAAATTCACCAAAAAAGACGAGAAATTTAGTATTTAGGATGAAAAATAATTTTTTAATAAAACAATATCTATCTGATAAAAAAATGAAAATAAGACATAACTATCTTTCTGAACAATTTTATAACTCAAAAAAAATATTTAAATTAATAAAAGATACTGTTAAATTTAATGATTTTACTCTCGGAAGATACGTAGATTTACTTGAGAAAAAGTTCTGTAAATATCAAAAAGTAAAATATGCGTTAGGTGTAGGGTCGGGAACAGATGCAATTTTTTTATCTTTGAAAGCTTTAGGTATAAAGGATGGCGACGAAGTAATTACACCAACATACTCATTTTATGCAACGGCGGGAGCAATTGTAACTGCTGGTGCAAAACCTGTCTTTGTTGATATTAAAGACGACCTAAATATTGATGAAAATGAAATAGAAAAAAAAATTACCAAAAAAACTAAAGCGATTGTTCCGGTGCATTGGTCAGGTAGAATATGTAACATGGAAAAAATTATGAATATTGCACATAGATTTAAACTACATGTTGTTGAAGATGCATGCCATGCAATTTTAGCACATAATGACAAGAAAAAATATGCAGGAAACTTTGGTATAACCGGGTGTTTCAGCTTACATCCATTAAAAAATTTAAATGTATGGGGTGATGGTGGAATTATCACAACCAATAATAAAAAAATATATGAAAAGCTGAAGTTAATGCGAAATCACGGTCTTATAAATAGAAATAATTGCAAGATTTATGGTTATAACTCAAGATTAGATACAATACAGGCCGCTGTTGCATTAGAAATGATAAAAAAAATAAATTTAATCACGAATTGTCGAATTAAAAACGCCCAGTATCTAAATAATAAATTAAGCCCAATAAAGCAAGTTAAAGTTATTGAAGAACAAAATAACTATAAATCTGTATATCATATTTACCAGTTTTATTGTGAAGAAAGAAATAAACTAAATTATCATCTAAGAAAGAATAAAATTGATAGTAAAATTCATTATCCAAAACCTTTACATTTGCATAACGCGGCTAGAAAATTTAAATATAAAAAGGGTCAATTTGAAAATGCTGAAAAACTTGCAAAAAAAGTTATATCTATTCCAGTTCATGAGTTTGTTACAAAAAAAGAATTAAACTTTATGATTGAAAAAATAAAAAATTTTTATAAGAAATGAAAATAAAATTTACAAATTTTACTAGAGAGTTTAAAGTTTTAAAATTAGAATTAAATAAAAAATTTAATAACATAGCTAAAAAAGGTCAATATATCCTTGGCGATGAATTACATCTATTCGAAAAAAAAATAGAAAATTTTTTAAAAGTAAAACACGTTTTGGGTGTTGGAAATTGGACTGAAGGTGCTGTGATGGTTCTAAAAGCGCTTGGATATAAAAGTGAGGAAGAGATAATTACAGTTTCTAATGCATTTATAGCTACTTGTGGTGCTATTTCTTACGCCGGATTAATTCCTAAACTTGTTGATGTTGGTGACAACCTTAATATTGATGTTAATTTAATTGAAAAAAAAATTACAAAAAAAACTAGAGCAATAATGCCTGTCCATCTGTCAGGAATTCCTGCGGATTTAGATAAACTTAAAGAGTTATGTAAGAAAAATAATCTAGATTTAATTGAAGATGCAGCACATGCATTTGGAACAAAATACAAGAATGATTATATTGGTACTGTGGGGGATGTTGGAATATTCAGTCTTCATCCAAGAAAAAGTTTTCACGTTCTTGGTGATGGAGGTTTAATAGTTACTAATAATACCAAGCTTTATAAAAAAATCTTTTTAATGAGAAATCATGGATTAAAAAATCGTGATCGATCAATTATTTTTGGAACTAATTCTCGACTTGATAATTTGCAAGCTGGATTTGGTAATATAATGTTAAAAAAAATTAAAATTTGGAATAGAATACAATTAAAAATTGCAAGAAAATATTCCAAAAATTTAAGTATGATTGTTAAAACTCCTATATATAATATAAAAATTTCAAATCCATCATTTCATCAATATATCATAAGAACTAAATACAGAAATAATCTCAAAAAATTTCTAAAAAAAAATAATATAGAGACAGCAATTCACTATCCAATACCTGTGCATATGCAATATGCTTATAAAAAGCGATTTGGGAAAATTTATTTACCAATGACAGAGAAATTTAGCAAAGAAATACTAAGTTTACCAATAAATCCACATATGACAGAACTCGAAATAGATTATGTGATCAAAAAAATTCAGGAGTTTTTTGTAAATAAAAAAATATGAAAAATATCTTTATAACGGGTGGCGGGGGCTATATAGGCACAAACCTATCTAAAGAATTACTAGCTAATGGCTACAATGTAACTATTTTAGACACTTTTTGGTTTGGGAATTATTTAAAAAAAAATAAAAACCTTAAAATTTTTAAAAAAGACTTAAGAGACATAGAAAAAAAAGATCTTCATAAAATTGATTGTATAATTCACTTGGCATCGATAGCAAATGATCCTGCTGCAGAACTTGATCCTAAATTAACGTGGGATATTAACGTTTTGGCGACTTATAAACTAATTACCTTGGCAATAAGTGAAAAAATAAAAAAATTTATTTTTGCCTCATCTGGAAGTGTTTACGGAATTAAGAAAGAAAAAAAAGTAACTGAGGATTTAAGTTTAGAACCAATTTCAGAATACAATAAGTCAAAAATGATTGCAGAAAGAATTCTGATTAGTTATAAAAAAAATATTGATCTTACAATTTTTAGACCAGCAACAGTTTGTGGTTATTCACCATCAATGCGATTAGATGTGGCTGTAAATGCTTTAACTTTTGGTTCTTTAAAGAAAAATTTAATAACTGTATTTGGAGGACAACAAATTCGTCCAAATTTAGCAATGCACGACATGATTAATGCTTATAAATTTGCATTAAAAAGAAATTTAAAAAAAAATAGACCAATTAAAAGTATTATATTTAATTTAGGTTTTGAAAACTTGAGTATTTTGAACATAGCAAAAAAGATTAAAAAGGTTCTAAAAAAAAAATCTAAAATAATAATTAAAAAAAGTAATGATCCAAGGTCATATAGACAAAATTCAGATAGAATTTTAAAAGAGGGTTTCAAGTTTGAAAAAAAAATTGAAGACGCAATAAAAGAAATTAAATTAAAATTTGAAGAAAAGAAAATTTTAGATAAAAAAAATTATTACAGAGTAAATACTCTTAAAATGATTAAAGCGATATAAATATAAAATTATTTCTAATAATTAAAAAGTCTAATATAGAAATTATATTTTTTTAAAACGAAGACCGTCTAATACATTAGTATTAAATTAAAAATTTCTTAACATCAAAACTCAAATTACTATTTTAATAATCCAAAAATTTTTTTTTTAAGGTCATCTATTTTAAAATGATATGAGTTCCCAATATTTTTTATTTTAAAGGAAGCAGAAATATTAGAAATAAAATTTACTAAATCTAAAGGAGTCCTATGCCATAAAAAAAAAGCTGCCGTCAAAAAAAATAAATCACCCGCCCCAACTCTATCGACGATATTTTCTGCAAATGCAGGGGTATTGCCTTCTTGATTTTTATTTTTATAAAATGAGCCATTTTTTCCGCAAGTTATAATCAAATTCTTATTTTTTTTAGATTTAAATAAATTATTCAATAAGATATTTGTTTTTTCGTATTTCATTCTTAATGCTGATCTGGCCTCTAACTCCTGGACACAAAGTAAATCTGAATTATTAAATAGATCCAAAGAATATGTATTATTATTTGATGAGTTTAATTGATTATTTAATGCTAAAAATTTTGCATTATTTTTGACAAAATTTAAAATTTTATTTGTTATTAAACCATGATTATAGTTAATCAATAAAACTAAATCATATTTTTTTATATTTCTTTTAATCTTTTTTAAGAAAAAATTTTCTTCTTTCGATGAAATTAAATTATCATTAATATTATAAGAACCGAATAATTTTGTATTGGAATATTTATCAATATATCTTTTTTTAACTATTGTTGGTGAATTCTTTTTATAAATTTTTTCAATTTTTATTTTTTTATTTAACTTTTTATTTATTATATTATTAATTTTATCATTTTTTCCAAAATATGTAATAATTTTTATTTTATTACTAATCTCACTTAGATGATTAGCTACAGCTAATACTCCTCCTAGATAATTTTCAACATTTAAAATTTTGGTATTTAAAATTGCTTCTTTTGATGACTTTCCAAGGGTTTCTGTAAATACATACTGATCAATTATAGTCTCTCCTAAAATCAACACATTAGGTTTTTTAAGGTTAAAGAATAAATCCTCCAGATAATATTTTGTATATTTTTTTTTTAATAATTTTAAAAATTTATTTTTTTCTTCGTCCAAAAATCCATAGTGATTATATAGAATGTTAGAGGAACTGAACGTTATACCTTTTGTATTCAAAAATTCTCCCCCAAATTTTTTAACTTGGGAAATTTCTTTTAACAAATTAGGGTCTATTTTTTTTTTAAAAATAGAATTGTAGTCTGGACCTTTGGCATAGTAATCGGGTTTAATTTTATTAATTACATCTAAAGCGGTTTCATTATTACTTACGCATACATAATCGATACAATTTATATATTTCAAAAAATCAATTCTATGTTTTAGATTAAAGAATGGCCTATTAAAACCTTTGGATTTTTTAACAAAATAGTCACTAGTTAAAGAAACTACTAGTTTAGAAGGAAATTTACAAAAATTTTTTGCATATTCAAAATATTTTAGATGACCCAAATGAATTACGTCAAAAACTCCGTGACACAAAATTATCTTAAAATTTTTTCGATTTAATTTTTTATTTATTTTATCTAAACTTATGAATTTTGCTTTTATCATATTTAATTATAAAGAACTATAAATAAAATTTTTAAAATTTTTAACATAAAATTTTATAGATTTTAATTTATATCTTTTAGGTAAAAAAAGAATTCTTTTATTGCTACTTAAAAGGAAATTAATAATTTTTTCAGAGGCATAGGTAGTTTTCATAGTATTTATCTTATTTTTTATTTTGTTAAACACTAAATCTTTATTTGATGTAGTAAACATTTTCGTCTTTATTCCACCTAAAATTATTACACGCGCGTTAAATGAAAAACTATTAGAATATCTATAAAATAATTTAGTTAATTCAAATAGAAAAACTTTAGATAAAGAATAAGCAAAAAACTGTTTCGGCTCTTTGGTAAAAACGTCATAAGAAGAAATAAATGAAATTTCTTTAATTTTAGAATTATATTTATTAATAATATTTACTAAAAAATAAAATTGATTTACGAAATTTATATCTAAAATCTTTTTTACCTGCGCAAGTTTAAACTCTTGTTTATTAGAAAAATTAATTCCAGCATTAATAATTATTTTAATATTTTTTTTTAAAACAAATTTTTTAAGGAAAAAAATATTATTTTTATTATTAGAAGATTTTTCGAAATTTCTTTTGATAAAAAAAAATTTTTTATTTCTAATCTGAGGATCTCTTCTAGATATGCCTATGACTGTAAATTTTTTTTCAAGTAAAAGTAACGATAGCTCTTTTCCTAATCCAGATGAACACCCGGTTATAACAAAAATATTTCTCATTTAAAAATCATAATTATAAATTATTCTTATACTTTTATTGTTTAGCAAATTAAGTTGTATATTGTAAAATTTTATTTTTTTTTCTATGTAGACTAGATAGTAAATTTTTTATTTATATAATAATTCTAAACTGTTTCTAGACTACTTGTTTTTTTTGATACAAAAAGTCAGTCGCTTTATTTAAATATTAATGAAATTTAATGACACAACAGATCAAAAAAGCAAAAAATTTTAAACTACACGAAATATTAGTAATTTTTTTTTATTAAAAATTTATTTACTTATAAAATTTTTTTTATTTAATGAGTCTACTATTGATAATAATAATATTTGGTGCATATTTTCAACAAAATTATAAATTTCTGAATTAATCCAAAAATTAATATTGCCTAATTTTGATACCGGGTTGTTTTTTTTAAATCCAGAGAAGGTGATAATAGAGGAAAATTTTTTTCTTTTAGCAGCTTTGCATGCGTTAATAATATTTTTAGATCTTCCGCTGGAGGAGATGACAATTAAAATATCTCCTTTTTCTCCGTAAAAATCTACACTTCTAGATGCCCAATTTTCGTATCCATAATCATTAGCAAAGCAGGTTATAAGATTTGCTTCATTAAAATTCACGCATTTAATTTTACTTAATTTAGTAATATCAGTTGAAAAATGACTGGCTATAGATGCACTACCACCGTTTCCAAATATTAGAATTTTTTTATTATTTAATTTTAATTCTCTAAATTTTTTTTTTACTATTGAAAGATTATTTATTATTTTATTATTTAATACTAATAGATTACTAAAATCTTTAAAATAATTCAAAAAAAAATTTTCTTTTTTTAACATTTTTATTATAATTTTTTTTTTTTTAAATATTCTTGCCAATTCTTTTTAAAAAAAACTGCTTTATCATCAACAAAAAGATCATATGAAGGCTTTCCAAAAATAAGTTTATTATATTTCAAGCCCCATTTTTTTAATTGTTTCTTTGTAAAATTATATCCTTGTTTTTCTGCTTTTTTTATATTTTCTTTATTTCTACCCATAAATCTAGAAGTAAAAATTTTTATATAATAATTTTTTTCATATAATTTATTGATAAAATTAATTTTTTTTTTATAAGGAATAGATTTATTATAATTATTATTTATTGTTAAACAAACCACATTATCAATATCAAAACAAATAATTTTTTTCATAAAAAATTTTATTAATTAAAATTTTTTTTTCTACATTTATAAGTAAATTAAAATTGTTATATTATATTGGAATTTTTAATTTGACTATCGATTTGATTAGAATAATAAAATAATTTTTTACTGCTACTCGGATCCATAGTATAAAATTTAGATTGGATTAAAATTTTCATAAAATCAAATTGTTTATGACCATTGTCATTTAAATTTGAAAGATAGTAGCTCTTAAGCACGGATATCTTGATATTTCCCGGCAAATGTAACTTATCATAGTTTAATATTTGACTTTTATAATCTTCTTTATTTAATGGAACTTTAATATTTAAAAACGGCGACATTGACTCTTGAGATAAAAAAATAGGTATCTTATTAAAATAGCACAACTCCTGTATTATAGTACCGTTACAAGTAATACCAAATTTAAAATTTTTATTTGAAAAGAAAACTAAATTATTAGTTTGATCATCTATCCACATCAAATCTGCATAATTTTTTTTAATATTATCAGAAATTTTTTTACTTTCTTCTGTAGCATTAGGATGAGGTTTTATAGCAATATTTAATTTGTATTTCCTTATTAAATTTAATGTGTAGATTGTCCATTCATAATAATCAGGAAATGCTTTCAAAAAAAAAGTATGGGGCGAGTCAAAATAATCATGCAAAAATAAAACTCCTGTTAAGTTTTTGTATTTTTCTGAATATTTTTTAAACATATTTTTTTTATAACTGAAATTTTTATTTTTTACATAAAATAAGGCTTTATCTTTATTTCCATGAAATCTTTTGTAAAGTTCTTTTTTTGCTTGTTCTAATTTATAAGATTTATTCTTAAGCATGTTAAACTTTTTTTTATAATCTAAAAAAAGAGGATTGTGTGAATAATTATCTTTATGAGTTATTTTTTTAATCCTAGCTCCAATACAACTATGCTGAATAATGCTAATAACTGGAATTCGATATTTATAACAATAACGAACAAACAAGCCATGATGAATATAAGATGAATACATGGTATAAAGTGCTTCAATATTATTTCGATTTTTAAATAAAAACCGATCAAAATTATTACTAACTATTATAAAATTAAAAATAATTTTCCTTAAAAAAAAATCATTAATATTTACCGTAGGAGATCCTCCAAATCTTAAATAAGTATCGTATATTATTTCTCCAAAGTTAATTCCGTGCAAACTAATTTTTAATATGTCTTCTTTTTTTTTTATTTTTTTTATAATTTTTAAATAAATTTTTTTATTTTTTTTTCGATCTTTTTTAACAACAAAATTAAAATTTATAATATTCTTTACACGAATTGAATAATATAGTTTATTCCATTTTATTTTTAATAATTTATTAAAAAAAAATCCATGAATATTTGAGATATATTTTTTTATAAAGTATTTATTACTTCTTTGGGGTAGTATGTAGGGATCTAATCCAATAAAAATATAGTCATTTTTTAGATTAGTAATACACTTTGTTAATAATAAAAAAAAATAATCATATATAGTATTAATTAGAATAATTTTTTTTTTATCATCAACATAATTCTTCTTATTTTTATTACTTAAAATAAACAGTTTTTCATTTTTATTCAAAAAATAATATTTTAATTTATTTAAAATACTAAACATTTTTTTTTACTTTATTTAGTGCTTTAAAAATTATTTCTGCTCTTTTCCAATCATTTTTATCATCAATATCAACTACCCTCCATTGAGGTATAATTACAGCTAAACTATTATTATGAGGAGTTTTATTGCTTAACCATGTAAATTTAGATGCAATATAAAATTGTCCAGAGTCGAAATATGTTTTTTCTGAGTCTTGGGTTCTGCTACTTATATTCATAGGATTAATATATTTTACGATGGAATTCTTTGAAATCTTAAGAGCTCTTGATATGGGATGAGAATATTCAACTACTGGAAATACAAACTTAGACTTGTTTTTTTTATAAATCTTAAATGCTTTTTTTAAATCTTGAGTAAGGATAAATGGATTACATGGATACACACAACATATTGTTTCAAATTTAATTTTTATTTTATTTAAATACTTTATGGCATGAATAATAACTGATCTTGTAGAAGTTTTATCACCTGATAAATAAATTGGTCTTTTTACCAAAAATTCTACGCCGAATTTCTTTGCTATGTTTAAAATTTTATTACTATCAGAACTGACACATATAAAGTCAAATAACTTACTTTCTTTTATTTTTTTTATAGCCCAATAAATCATAGGCTTAGAATAAAAGGTTTTTATATTTTTTTTTTTTATACGCTTACTACCATATCTAGCAGGTATTATGGCAATCATCACAAAAAATTATTTATTATAAAAAAAATAATTCTTCATTATATCTTATTTTGCTCAACTAGATTTTTTATCTCGCTTAGTGACAAGAAATTATTTTCTAGTGAATTATATGAAAAATTTTCTTTTACTGGTTTAGCAGAAAAATTATTTTTATAATATGATAAAATCTTATCTTTTTTTTCATACCTATTTAAAATTACGTAGTAATTTTTTAACTCTAAAGTACTGCGACTATCGCTAGGTTGTAAAAGTTCCTCATGGATTTTTTCCCCAGGTCTAACTCCTATTATTTCATATTCTGATTTTAATGCTTTTATCAAATCTAATAATTTTATTGATGGAATTTTATTTATAACCACTTCTCCGCCCAAACAATTATTTATGGACCAAATAACAGTATTTACAGCCTGTTCAAGAGTGATATGAAATCTTGTCATATTAATATCAGTGAGCTGTAATTTTTTTTTATTTTTTTTTAGTTTCAAAAAATATGGAACAACTGAGCCTCTGCTATTCATAACATTTCCATATCTAACAATACTAAAAACTGTCGGATTTTTACCAGTTATATTATTAGCTGCTAGAAATAATTTATCGGAGCACAATTTAGTCGCACCATACAAATTAATTGGAGAAACCGCCTTATCAGTTGATAGCGCCACAACTTTTTTTACTTTATTTTTTATACAAGCGTCGATTATATTTTGTGCCCCAATAACATTCGTTTTAATAAATTCGAATGGATCATACTCTGCTGCAGGCACGTGCTTTAGAGCGGCCGCATGTATAACCACGTCTATTTCTTTTAAAGCAAAAGTCAAACGAGATAAATCTCTAACGTCACCCAAAAAATATCTTATAAAAGGATATTCTTTTTTTGAAAAAATTTTAGACATTTCGTATTGTTTAAATTCGTCTCTACTAAAAATAACAAGTCGTTTAACTTTTTTATATTTTTCAATAACCTTTTTAACAAATTCATTTCCAAACGAACCTGTTCCTCCTGATATAAAAATACTTTTATTCTTTAACATCTAAAATTTTAACCATTAAATTATAATTTAAATAAAAATAATATTTTACTTATCACCCGCTTAGCGGAATTAATAGGTAAATTGTAAAATATCGGCAAACTTAATGTATTTTGATAATAAATCTCTGATCCTTTATAAAAATGTAAATTAATTTTTTTATCAAACAACTTAAATTTATAAATAGGAATATAATGATACTGACAAAAAATCTTACTTTTTTTCAAAAATTTTAATAGCTTATTTTTTGAAATGCCAATCTTTCTGAAATTTATTGAGATTAAGAATAAGTGATATGATGACATTTTAGAATTGTAAAAAGGCAGATTTATGAAATTACTAAATTTTTTAAAACTTTTATTATAAAAATTAAATATTTTTTTTCTAAATTTTATAAACTTTTCTATTTTTCTTAATTGGCTTAGGCCTAGAGCACAGTTCAAATCACTTAATCTGTAATTAAAACCTACTTGTCTAACGTCATACTTCCAATACAGATTTTTATCTCTGTAAATACTATGAGATCTAAAATGATTTATTTTATTATAAATTTTTTGATTATTCGTTGTAACTAAACCACCCTCTCCTGTTGTAATTGTTTTAACTGGATGAAGAGAGAAAGTTGCAATATCTGAATGTTTACAAGATCCAATAGACAAATATTTTCTATTAAAAAAATATTTAGCTCCTAATGCATGACAAGCATCTTCTATTAAAAAACAACCAAATTTTTTTTTTATATTATAAAACTCAATAACATTTTCAGGATAGCCCCCTAAGTACATTGTTAAAATAACTTTAATTTTTTTTAATTTATTTATTTTGATTGTCTCCAATAACGTCTGCGGCGTCATCTGACCTGTTAGTGGATCTACATCAGCTAAAAAAATGTTAGCATTCATAAGTCTTGCCATATTATAGGCAGCTATAAAGTTAATTGAGGGCATAACTATTACATCTCCTTTTTTAAGATTTATAGACATAAATGCCAAATGAATTGCTGAAGTTCCTGTACTGCAAGAGACGGCAAATTTCACTTTAAGAAATTTACAAATATTCTTTTCAAATTTTTTTACATAATTTCCTGTTGTTATAAGATCTTGCTTTAAAGCCTTAGATACAAATCTAATATCCTGACTATCGATATATTGTCGACCATAAGGGATTTTTTTCATACAAAAAATTTTAATTTTTTTAATAATGATTTCTTCAAAGACTTTTTAAGTTTCATATTAAGAGGAAATTTTTTTAAAGAGATTATAACTTTTTATATTGCTTTTCAAATGTATATGTTTTTATATTAATATTAATTTTCTTAACTCTTGAACAGATCCTTAATAACTCACTAGAATCTCAACAATAAAATAGGGATGTTGATTTTGAAAAAAATAATATTTACAATTAAAATGGTAGTTTATAATTAAAAGGTTTTTCACACTTATCGCTTCTTCTACGAAGTCTAGTAAATTCATCTTTGGGAGGGACGGTATCAAAACCTAAAAGACGTTTTTGAAAATCAGAAAGTTTATTATATATATTCCTCGGAGTGTTAAACATAAAATCGAATGAAGGTTTTATCCACCATCTGGCATATCCCAAAATTAGACCCCATCTTAAATTTTTGGATATTGTGGTTGATCCTCCATGCCAAAGACTAGCATCAAAAATTACAACGCCTCCTGCTTTAACATATAAATTTTTTTCATTTCTATATTTACGATTATTTTTAGGAAATAACTTAATTTTATGACTACGAGGAACAATCCTTGTATATCCTGATTCATAATTAAAATCATTTAGGCACCACAACACATTCATTTTTAATACATAGTTTGTGCCTGGTAGACCTCCGTCGATGTGTAATTGTTGAGGCGGACAACCGTAAAGCGGTGTTCTTGCTGATATATTATTTAAATAATAAGGCTCATTGTTATTGTAGGATCCTTCTTTTAATAAAATATTTAATATACTTATTACCAATGGATTTTCAAAAAGTTTGAACCAGATCAAATTTTTATTATGAAGATTAAAAACAACTTTTTCTTTTGATTTATCTGCTAAATGATTTTTTTTTATTTTTCCAGGAGAAGCATAATACTTAGAATATTTATTATAATTATCCTCCAGTAAATTAACTAATTTTTTGCATAGTTTTTTAGAAATTAAATCATTAATCACAACGTATCCGTTTTTCTTAATTTTAGTTATAAAAAATTTAATTTTATTTTTGCGCATAAATAGTAATTGTTCTTCCGAGACCAAGATCTGCTAATGATTTGTAAAACTTATTTAATAAGCCAATTCTTCCATATTTTAACAAATTTTTTTCAAACATAACTCTTTTTTTATGACATTCTTTACCTAAAACAGGATTACCGACATAATTATCTCCGAATAATAAAAATATTTCCAAGGGAAATGATGCTTCTGCATCTAATACTTTAAATCCGATACTTTTTAATAATTTAACCAATGAATCTTTTGAAAAATAATTTAAGTGTCTTGGAGGAGCAACCCACCATTGTGGAAGCTTGTGCAATTTTCTTGCTGCTAATTGAAAATCGTTAAAATCATTAGGAACATCAATAACTAGCAGTCCATTTTTATTCAAAATATTCTTAATTTTTGATAGAGCCTCCTTAGGACTTCTTAAATGCTCTAAAACATTCAATAAAGTAATGATATCGAATTTTTTTTTTCCAAAAATATCTATCTCATCAATCCCAGCATGCTTTATATTAAGTTTACTTTTTAAACCATATTCAACTGCTTCTTTTGAGGGATCAAATCCATAACAATCATAACCTTTATTTTTAAAGTAAATTAAACTTTGACACCATCCGCATCCAATGTCTAATATTGTATTCCCTTTTTTAAATTTACAAAAATTCTTATACATATTTTCCCAGCGAGAATTAAAGAAATTTTTGTCCTCTAACTGGACTTTTAAAGATGAATTATTAAAAAATTTAGATTTACTATTATAAAATTCTTTTTGATAATAATAATTAATTTCTTTTTTTGATGGAGTTGGAAAAATTTTAAAAAAACCAAATTTTTTATTTTTTACTAAAGAATACTTTTTCATAAAAATTATTTATATTATTATAAGTAATATACTATTTTAATAATTGCAGCATATATATTTTAGCAAAATCACACTAAATGTAATAAAAATTTTAATAAAAAAGCTTTGTTTATAAAGAATTGTTGCTTAAATTTTAATTTTAATTTTTTTAAAGGTAATTACTATAGTATAAATTAATTTTTTTATCACAAAATAATCTTTGACTAAATAATTTCTGTATTATCTAGAAAAATATTGTATATAACTTTGAAATATTCTTATTAACTAACTGGACTAAGATACTTAGTTATTACAAACTCATAATTTGATAAATCGACATCAGGACGAAAAAAACTGTTATCGATATGAAATATTTAAAAACATAATTTGACAAACTATATCAAATTGTAATAATAATTTTTTAAATTTTTTCTTTTTAAATAAAATATTTAAAAAAATTCTAAAACTAAAAAAATGATTAAATATTTTAATAAAAATGAAATACATAGTCTCGTAGTCAACTATTTTTTCACCCCCCCCCCCAAAAAAAAATACTTATTTTTTCATTTGGTATAGGAATAAGCGGAGTTAGTGCTGTTTGGCTCGGTCAACTTTTTGCTAATCAAATTAATTATAACTTTTTATATTTTTCTTTATTAGCATGGATTTATATAAGAATTGTAGATTTGCTTTGCTTGCTATGGAGAAAAGTAGATGTCAACCAAGCAATCGTTTTTTCTTATGCTTATTTTTTTCCGCTTTTTATTATTTTATTTCTAGGTTTTTTTCGTATAAAGTTACCTTTACATATTTTATCAATTCTTTCATTTTTAGATTTAATCATTGTCCTTGGGATATGTGTCTTTAGAAGTTTTAAAAAAACTCTATTTAACATTTTTTTAGGTTTTCTGTTTGGTGGAGCTATGATCCTTATTACTGTGCTAGTTAATGGGTATTTTCCTTGGCTAGAAACTTCTTCTTTTGCGAGAATTGGATATATTGATGATTTTCGGGATGCAGCGATCGCACAAAGCTGGTCGAATTACAGAGCCATCAGTCACGGAATACATGGCCTTCTATATTACCCATATCATAGTTTGTCTGTTCTTTTTTCTACACCTTTTATAAGTGAAAAATTAAGTATATTTGAGTTTTTCACATATTCCTCATATATTTTTACACCTACAATATTAAGTTATGGAGTATGGTCTGTCTTACGCACTACGGGTTCTAAGCGCACTAAAACTTATCTGCCAATAATTTTTTTTTGTTTTTTTTTTTCTTTTCATCGGTTTCAACTACATTTTTAATCAGCGCTCAGTTCAAATTGCCTCTTTACTGTATGTTAGCGCGGTGCCTTTGCTAATTGTGGTTTGGACGTACCCTAAAGAAAATGTGATGGGTTTTGCTCTGCTTGCACTTCTAATTCCGCTGGTATTTTTTGCTAGGATATTTCATGGTTTAATTTTGGCTACAGCCACCTTTCCGCTAATTATCAATCCACTAATACGAGTGCTGCCTAAAATCACACTTGCAATCAGTGCCATTACTACTTTAATGATTATATTTCTAATTTATGGAGCAGACCCAAGAACAGAAGGTTTGCGACCTGAGAACATAATTTTTTCTCTTGTACATTATAAATTTATGTACCTGATCGAACCAGTTATTCTTTTTTTAGTCGCGTTGATTACAGGTAAATTTTTGTTAAGGGAAAAAAAAAATTTCTTGGCGTACTTCACGCAAAATGAAAGTAGAATTGGAATTTTTTTATTAATTGTGACTACTTCACCGTTTATTTTTTCAATCAAAGGCATTGGGTTTAGTGATGTTTTTTATATGTTTCTTCCAGCGTTTTTTATTTTTTATATACTTATATTTTCAGAAGGATTTTTCAAGTTACTCTACAATTTAGCCATAAAAATTAATGCAAAAATTTCTATCAAAATTGAGAGAAAATTATGGAAACCGGACATAAAAAAACTTTTTATCTTATTAATATTTTTAATTTGTGTGATTAATTATTGGGGGCATTTAAAACAGCCATCAGGTGTTGTAACGGAAATGAAAAGTTGGCGAATGATGCTAGGTAAATGGAAACCTGGCGGGGATAATCCAATTTTTTTTGAAGATCTAAATTTAATTAAGAATTGTAATTCAAGTGCTTTTGATCCATTTTGCTCGATTAGAGGAAAAATTTTGGGATCCACAGATCTAAATGATGCCGCTCGAAACTCTCTTGCATCTAGAATGGGAAAAAGAGCAAAAGATTTAGCTGCACAATCTGAAGGCGTTACAGGCATTTACATTCCCCCAAATCATGAGTATTGGTTGTCTGAGTATTCGAGCCAAGAAAAATCCGCTATTTATTTTATGGCACGATGGGGGCTTCCTATGATTGCAGGAGCTGTTCCAGGTAAAGATTTAGATCTTTCTTTGCCAACCGCAAGAAAAAACGATGGGAGATTGCTTTCCCTTTTAGAAATTGGCGGTATCAAAGGACTATGTTCAAAAGCGAGCAAAGTCGGTATTTCAAATGTTGTTGTCTTTTTAAATTTAGAGGGTGTTGATGCTAATTTTTATAATTGCAGCCTAGTCTAAAAAATAATTAAATACAGCCAGGTTTGTGTACTTTTTAAATCTCAAGCAGACAATATAATAATTAATATTTTTTAATGCGCATTTTTTTTAACAAGGAAACTTTTAATGGTGTTCCTTTTTTAATTTTAAGAGGTGATTTTTTATTAATTAATTTACTAAAAAAATAAGGACTTAATCCTTTTGCTGGACGAATTATTTTTATATTATTTTTATTAAAAAAATCTCCTTTTTTAATTTCCGAGATAGCATAAATAGATTGTCTAAATTTCAAATTTTTTTTTTCACTAGAATTTCTATAAAAAAAAAACTTACCCATCATAGCGCTAGTTTCTCTTAAATTTTGAGCATATTTTTGAATTTCCTTATCTTTTAAAGAAAAATAATAATCAGGCGCATCTTTCTCATTTTTTAATGCAATATGTTTCTCTATAAATTCTGCACCACTTGCCACAGCTATAGATGCAATTCTATTTTCGAGGGAATGATCTGAGAAACCAACTCTGCAATTATACCTTTTTTTTAAAATACTAATATTGTTAAAATTATAATCAGAGATTTCACAAGGGTATTTACTAACACAATATAATAAAATTATTTCTTTAGCTCCATTTTTTTTTGCTACATTATAAGCAAAATCTATTTCTTTTAAGTTTGCCATTCCAGTTGACATAATGATTAATTTTTTTGTTCTTGCGATTTTTTTAATTAAAGGAATGTGAGTTATTTCAGGTGAAGCGATTTTATAAAATGGAGTTTTTAAACTTTCCAATAAATCTACTGCGGTTTCATCAAATGGAGAGCTAAAACAGTCTATCTGAATTTTACGAGCATATTCAAATAATTGTTTATGCCACTCAAATGGTGTTTTTGCTTTGTCATAAAGATCCCATAGATATTTACCTTTCCATAAGCCTTCTTTAATAAAAAATTCTTTTCTGTTGCTTTTGATTGTAATTGTATCGGCTGTATATGTTTGTAATTTTACCGCATCTGCTCCATATTTTTTTGCATGAAAAATAAGTTTTTTTGCATTATTTAAACACCCATTATGATTAGCAGAAATTTCAGCAATAAAATAGGGAGTTTTTTTTATAAATTTTTTAGACATAATTAAGAATTATCAATAATGTAATCTTTTGCTCCAGACCATCCTAAATTTGCTATCACGTCAACAACAGATAGCTTGTCAAAATAATTATTTTTATTAAAATACTGGAGATATTCTCGCGTTTTAAATTTACTAAATTTTAAACTTATTTTTGTCTTTTTACAAAAATTATCATCTAATAGATAAGCCATAGAGCCTTGGGGTGACAAATATTCTGTAACATTGAAATTTTTTAATAAATTTATCAACTTATCTGTTCTTTTTTGCGTATCAACTTTTAAATGGCTGGACTGAATAAATTTACTTTTAATGCAAAGTTTTTGACAAATAAATTTTATTAAAATTATATTCAACTCTGAAAGAATATTAGTTTTTGCAGTTAAAATAAAATTTAAAATTTCTTCTACTGAATTGTAAAAAGGATGCTTAAAATAAGACTGTTTTAATAAATTAATATGATCAATTTTCCATGCTTCTAAGTCATGTAGATAAATTTTATTTAGATTTGTTTTTAATTTGTGTTTTTTTAAAGGGATTGTTATCCATTTTTTTTTAAAATTATTTATAATTAAATTTCTATTATGCCAACTACCTTTTGAATATTGGGCGTCATCTAAAAAAATAAAAATATCAGTATTATAGATAAGATTAAAATACCCTGACCAAGGCAAATAAGTGGGTTGCATTATTGAGCATTTCATTTTTTTAATAGTATAAGCCTCTTATTATCTTTAAATTTTATAATTTCGTAACTTTTATTTTTATACTTATTCCCAAAATTTTTTTTAAAAAAAAACACATCTCTATATAGTTGGCCATTGATTTTAGCTCCTCCATAAATCTTTTGAGCTTTAACAGCATTATATGCATATTTTGAATTTTTCTTATTCGAATTTATATCTTTAGTCCCATTAAATAAAGTTGGGTAATAATGCCCCTTGGATAATTTTTTTACATTATTTGAAAAAAAATTTTTTATTGCACAAGGTACTTCTTTTGAAAATCTTTTAGTAATTTTTTTTAAAATTGAATTTTGATCATCATTATAATTTCTTTTTACAAAATATTTATGAATCAAAAATCCTTGATCAACTTTTTCATTTATAGAATGTATAGTTAATCCAACTTTTTTTTCATCGTTTAAAAATGCCCAGGTTATAGGATGTCTTCCTCTATATTTTGGCAAATCACCCGGATGAAAATTCCATATTCCATATTTAAACTGACTAATATAATTTTTTTTAAAAATTAAGCCGAAACCAAACACTAAACCTAAGTCTATATTTTTAGTAAATGAGCTTTTTAGATCTGTGTATTTAATAATACGTTGAAAATGTATTGAATTACCATTGCAGAATTTTTTTAAATTTTTATTATCAATTTTGTCAGAAAATACTTTTTTAATAGTAAAAAATTTTTTAATTACACTGACAAAAAATAAACTACTAGAATAGACGTTAACCGTAAGCATTAATTATAAATAATTTACTTAATTAATTTTTTCGCCAAGGCCGAGACGGTTAAATCTTTTTTTAAAATATTTCTTATTATCTTAATAGATTCTTCAGGCGCTTTAGCAAAAGCTAATCTGTATAAATCCATCCAATTTTTATTATTCTTTGCTCTTACTTTCTCAATTTTCTTTATAATGCCTAAATATGATTTTAATTTTTTATTTTTTATATTCATTTTGAAAAAAATATTAACATATAATAATAAAAACATTATAGAAATATGCAACTGATATATTTCGATGACTATTTTTGTTAACACTTATTTTTAAAACAAAATTGTTTCAGATCTTGATAATCATATTTTTTAATAATTAAAGATTACTTCTGATAGATTAATGCAATAAACTTCTTCGTCATTTATAATTTATGTCAAATATTTTAATAATAAAACTTGGTTTGATTTAAGTTGTTGTTCAGGTTCTGAACCTTAAAAAGACATAAAGGAGCATATCAAGAATAAAAAATTGGATTCTTAACTACGTTTAAATATTATAATTATTTTTACTTTGTAATTTACTTAAAACAATAATTAATAGTTATATTATTTTCCGTGATAGCAAGATTTGGGATTTATTTCGGGATGATTGCTAAAAAATAAATTTAATTTATTGGTATCCAAGTTTTGAAAATTTTCTTTTGAGCGAATAAGTTGGGATAATATAGGCCCACACAAAATAATACTAATAAGCAGAAAAAAAACTATTAAATTTTTAGAATAGAGCTTCCATATTGATATATAAAACTGCAAAAGACCAAGTGCGATAAAAGGAGTCATAAATCTCGTAAATTCCCACTTATAAGAATTAACTGAGAAAAATAAATTAAATGATATTCCAAAAAGTAATGCAAATACAGAATAAAAGAAAAAATATTGCCTTTTAATGCTGTCAATAAATTTTTCTCTTTGATTTTTTGAATTTATATAAAAGGATTGACTAAACAAATAAAGACCAGCGATTGGAAAAAATAGCACCACAAAAGAATCGATTAATATTTTTTCTAGTTCCCATAGCAGTATATTAAAATTACTAAAAAAATCTTCTTTTATTTTTATTTTTAAAGAGCTAATTTTTTTATAATTTTCCTCCTGCCCATTTTTCCACTTTATATAAGATGAGCCATCATAGAAAAACATATAACCTGGCACTATTGATAAATTTAATTTGCCATATTGATTTAAATATCGATCTTGAAAAAAAGAAAGGATCGCCTCATTTGGAAGTTTTTCATGAAGTTTAGGTGGTGTTAAAATTCCGCCTTGTGGAATAAAATAAATTATAGATATAATTAACAAAATCGTAAGTTTAATTTTTTGATTCCTCATAATTGATTTTGTAAAAAAAACAAAAAATAATAGCCCTGCAAAAAAAATAATATTTTCAGGTGACATGAAATAGTTTGCCCCTAAAAAAATAAAAATTATAAATATATTTTGTAAATTTAAATTTTTAACTTCCTTAATTTTTATAAAAAGAATATACCCAAAAAATATAAAAAAAATTCCAAATATTGTATGTGTATAGCCATTTATAATAAATGGATTATTGGAATCTATAACTAAAATATGTGTAAATGATAACGCGGTACCTCCAAATAAAAAACAAACCGTACCCAGAACACAGTAAATTTGTATATTCCTCCCCCCCCCCCGCACCAAAATAAAAATTTATAAAACCATAAATAAATAATATGAGAAAATACATGCTAATAACTAACCATAAGTATAAGTATAAATGAGGTTTTGCAGAAAAAAAAAATCCGATAAAATAAGCCAATATGGACTGTCCGAAATTATTACCAGTAACGGGTATTATAGAACATGTTTGAATATAATTAGCTAGCCAAGCATATTTGGCAGAATGTAAAGAGCCAATTGAAAGTAGTTTATTATCCAAGTTTTCATAAGGGATAGCCCATACTGAAAATATAAAAATTGACAGAAAAACAAAAATTAAAATATTATAAAATATAATTTTATAATTTAGTTTAAAATTTTCAAAAAAAATTTTTTTTAACTCTTTTCTTCTTTTAAAAAATAAAAGTAAGGCAGAAAGCATAGTAAATAGGTTTGATAATTCTAGATTTTTAAAAATAAAAAAAAATGAAGTTAATGTAATAATGTAAAATGATGAGCCAATAAAATAACTGATTGAGAATTGTATAGATAGCGTTTTATTAAAAGACCCAAAAGTCGAGTTATGCAACAAAAGTCGCCCCGTGATTACGGTTATAAAAATAATAAATAATATTATCAAAATAATCATACTAATAATCTAAAAAAATTGATTTAAAATTTTACTGAATATTTTATATAATTAAACTTCTTTTTTCCAAGTTTATGCGAATATAATTTTTTAAATAAACTAAATATATTATCTAACTTTATAAACTTAGTAACATACTTTGAGGTATTCAATTTAAATTTTTTCATTAAAAAAATACTTTTTTTCCAGTCATCTTTATGCTCTGAACTTTTAAAATCTGAATTCCAACTACCTAGTATTGATATTTCTTTTCTTAAAATAGAACTAACAATTCTTTTCTTTAATACAAGATCTTGATCAATATTACCCAACCATACGCACCTCCCCCCAGATGAAACTAGATCAATTGAATTTGACATCATTTGATGATTGCCAGTGGCCTCAATAACTATATCAAATTTGTTTTTATTGCTAAATCTAACAAATTCGTTTTGATTTTTAATTAAAAAATTTTTCTTATTATTTTTTTTCGATAATTTAAGTTTAAAAAAATTTCTATCAATTTGATATAGTAAATTTTTACTATAAATTTTTGATAATATTTCAGATATAATTAAACCAAGATAACCAGCGCCTATAATACAAATTGATTTTCTATCAAATTTTTTTAAGTTTAATAACTTTATCGCGTGAACACAAACTGAAAAAGGCTCTAAAGTTGATAACTGATACAAATCAATATCTTTGCACTTAATTAAATTCCACTTTTTTACAGCTAAATATTCTGCAAATCCCCCGTTATTTCTTGATCCATAATAATTATAAGATTTACATCTGGCATATTTTTTATTCTTACATTCAATACAATTATTGCAAGGTAACAAAGGAAAAATACCTACATTCTGATTTATACCAAAACCCTTAACTTTTTTTCCAATTTTTTTGATTACACCTGATATTTCATGGCCCATTATAAGAGGATAAAAATAAGATCTATTAAAAAAAGCTCTATATATATCTGAAGAACAGATGCCTGAAAACTTTATTTGAACAAGACATTCATCATCTTTTATTTTAGGTATTTTAATTTTTTTAATTTTAATTTTTTTATTGGAAACTAAAACTGCAGCTTTCATCAAACTATTTTTGATCATAAAAATAATTATTCCAATAATAATATAACTCAAGTTCAAAAGGATCTCCAAATGAAATCCATTGATCTACATTGTATGAAACAACATTATAATTTTGTTTTATCAGCAAATTTAAGCCATTTGCTATGTAGTGTTCATTATTTATTTTAATGTCATTTAATATAATTTTATCCATAAGATTAAAAAATAACTTAGATGATCTAAACCAGAAGCTACCAACTATTAAAGGATCATTTCCTGGCGAGCTACTTATGGTTTTTTTTTCAACAATTTTTAAAATTTGATTTTTATTGTTTATTACACAGTAACCAAAAGCATTTGGGTTTTTTATTAGATTACCTTTAAGCCTTTTTGTAAATATAATTACATCTATTTCTTTATTATTATATATTTCTTTCAAAAATTTCTCATGATCAAAAAATAACTCATAATCTGCAGATGCTATGTAAATAGATTTATTCTTAGGAACTAATTTTTTTGCATACAAACAAGTAGCTGCCTGTCCGGTTGTTGTATTTTTAACTGTAATTGTTTTTAAATTTTTAAAATTTATAGATAATTTTTTATTAATACTAAATTTTTTACTATCATTTTCTTTTAAAATAAAAATCCACGATTCTGGTATTGGAAATGATTTGCATGATTTCATCACCATGGGCATATTATCTATCTGAATTAAAGGTTTGCTTATATTATAACCATAGTCCTTAAATCTTTTTCCATCACCCGCCATTGGTATAAGATTTATCAAATTCTTAAATTTCAATATTTTAAGTTTTTTTTTTTTTTTAAAATATTTATACCAATTTAAATATTGATCTAAATCCTCTGGTGTGCCTAAGCATATAAATTTTTTAACAAAAAAAACTTTAATTTTTAAATTATTTTCAACTAATTTATTAAATATTAAACTAACATAATGCTCTTTTTTATTTTTCTGAAAGATACCATCCTCTTTAGATTTTCTATAAAAAAATTTAAAATCTGACCATTTTTTAAAATAATAAATTCCTGTGGATGCTGGCTCTTTATATCTCTCACTTGTAAAACTTTCTTTTTCTCTTAATTCTATTAATTCATTTTTTGAATTTAATTTCATATAGGCATAAAATGTTTTACCGAAGGACGCTGGATGGAAACCTTTAAATGCAGGAATAGCCCCATCACAATCTCCAAGAGAATTCACAAAATGCCTATAATTCCATTGCACAATAAAATCACAGTATGAAATTAAAATTTTTTCATTGTCTTTAATATTTTTGAGAAGTGAAATTGAATGTGCAGGCCCTAATTCATGAGGCTCTATCTCATTTATTCTATAGTTATTCATAGGTAAAATATCTGAGATAATTTTTTTTATTTCTGGATATTCTAGAATTTGATTTTTGTTAAAAATTAAATCAAAATAACTCTTTTTATCAAACATGTTTATTACATGATTTATAATGGGCTGATTTCCTAAATTTAATAAAAATTTTGGTAAATAATATCCTGCTGCTTTAAACCGACGAGAATGACCTGAAAATGTAATTATTATTCTCAAAATTTAAGTATTAGGTATGAATTTTTTCCAATACTGAACAGACTCCTTTAAATGCTCAATTACCAACTTATCAATTGGGTTTCTTTCTTTGAAAGATAATTCAAGTATTAAATCAACATCTAATATTTTTTTTTTATTCAATAAACTTATTACACTTTTTCCATCAATTCTTCCCTTTTCGTTATATTCTTTTATAAATGGATAATTAGAATTTGGATTTCCATACATACTTTGCTTTAAATGAATTTGCGGAGATATATCGGCGAACTTATCTAACCATTTATATGGATTACCATTATCAGCATGGTTTGATGTTTGATCACCATGATCTAAATCTAAACATATCTTAAAAGGAAGTGGTGAACTTTTATTTAATTTTTGATTTAATATTTCTGTTTCAAGTATTGTATGACCATATTCTCTAGAAATAGACATAGGTTCCCATGTAATAAAATCCATGCCTTTTTTTTTTGCATATTGTGCAATTCTATGCCAGCACTCAATATTTTGTTCTTCTCGCTCTTCTCTTCTTGATGAATCGCTGTCATCTTTTTCTGTCAATATACCCAGGTGACTTCCTATAGCTTTTGCTCCAATATCCACAGCTAAATCTATATATCTTTTAAACCAATCTACCCAATATTCCCTTATTTCTTTGTTTGGATGAGCAAGATGATTTACGCGTGTAAATGCTCCAGTAAAGGCACTTCGAATATTAACATCATTAATCTTACAATATTCATTTATTAAATTAGATTGCTTTATGATGATTTTGTCGGGAAGACTTACGTTCAGTAAATCAGCCGTGAATTGTGCATATTTTACATCTAAAACTTTAAAGACTTTAGTCCATTCCTTTGGTTCGGCAAACCTATTTACTGCAAAACCGGTATTTAGACCCAGTCTATACATTTCTTTTTTTATTTAGCCCGTTATCAATAGCGTTTTTTAATATTGTTAGCGATTCTTTTATAGTTCTATCTGCCCTAAATAATCCACTAGAGCCTAAAACTAATTTGTCAGACCCAGCAGCAACCATATCTGGAATTGTTTTCTCATTTACATTTCCGTCTACTGTTATTTTAATATCTAAATACATTTCATTAATAATTTTTTTTAAATTAGAAATCTTACGAATTGTTTGCCGTACCAATTCTTGCCCTTTGTAACCTGGATTTACGGTCATTAACAAAACATAATTTATATCTTGCAAAATATATTCTAATGTTTCTAAATTGGTTGCTGGACACAAAGCAACACCAATTTTAAAACCACGTCTTTTTAAATTTATTAAGTCTCTGTGTAAATTTCTGCAACTTTCCTGATGAATGTAAATTATTGAATCTTTATGAGGTATAAACATATCAAATATTCTACTTGGCTCCTCAATCATCAAATGATAATCAGATTTTAATGTGGTCTGTGATCTAATTGAATTAATTATTGATGACCCCATTGTGAAGTCTGGGGCAAATACTCCGTCCACTATGTCATAGTGTATATAATCGATAAACTCACTTTCAAGTTCTCTAATTTGTTTTGACGCGTTTAACCAATCTATGCACATTATCGATGCTGTTAATGAAATATTTTTATACATAGGGTTTTATTACTACTTTCATGGCGTTACCGGATATGGCTTTTTTATAACCTAATTTAATATTTTTTAAGCTATAAATATGAGTGATTAATGGTTTTACGTTAATTTTTTTCTTACTTATCAACTCAATTGCTTTCTTATGTTGTGTCGGCGTAGAACCATGAGATCCTGTAATAATAGCTTCTTTATAGTGTATAATGTTAGTATCTATCTTAAGGGTATCTTTCGAATTATGAGGCAACCCTCCAAAAAAATTTATTACACCTTTTTTGGCAACAACTTTTATTGCGTCAATTTGTGAGCGAATAGAATTATTAGCAGTAAAGATATAATCACATAAATTATTATTTGTAATTTTTAAAATTTTTTTAATTAAATCTTTTTTTTTTAAATTAATAGTAATTAAATTTTTAATTTTTTTTTTTGCAAAATTTAAACGGGCAATAGCGTAATCCGCTAAAATTATCTTGCTATTTTTATTATAGTATTTTCCCAAACTTGCTAACAAAAAACCAATTGGTCCTGCACCTAAAATTAAAATTACTTTTTTTTTTTTATTGTAATTTACTTTTTCAAAACCATTAATACAACATGCCAAAGGTTCGGCTAACGCTGCTTCATCAAAAGATATATTTTTTTTAAACTTCACGACTGGTCCAAAATTTAAAGTAAGTTTATTTAGAGTCATATAATCAGTAAAGCCCCCTTCAAATTGATGACCTATGGCATAATTTTTATCACAACAATTAGCTTGATCATTATTACAATATTTGCAATTTTTTTTTCCACAAGGAACATCTGCGCCAACAGCGAGCCTGTCTCCAATTTTAAATTTATGCAAATTTTTTCCTTTGGTTTCAATAACCGTGCCTGCTATCTCATGTCCAATAATTTGACCGGAATTGACTCTTTTATTTCCATGAAAAAAGATTTTAATATCTGAGCCACATATGGCGCATGACTCGACTTTTAATAAAATTTCACCGTTTTTTAACTTGGGTAGATTTGTTTCTTTTAGTTGAATGTTTTTTTTTCCAACCCAATGTAATGATAGTCTTTTTTTTTTCATTAATATCCTATTACAAGAGTTTTATATGCAAAAATAATTATTAATAATGAGAGTAATGTTAAAAAATAAAATTCAGTTTTTTTAACTATGAATATCATTATATTTGATAAACTTAATTTATAATAACTAACAGATGTGGTTACATTTTTTTCTTTGCTGTTTAAAAAAAAATAAATTATTGGTAAATAATATAAAAAATGTAAAAAAAAGAAGGGGATTCTTTTGGTTAGGATATCTATGTTAACCCCTAAGTTAAAAAAATAAGAAAAATAAATAATTAAAAACTCAGAAATCATCATCAAATATACTGGTAAAAATTTAAAAAATGCAGCTCTTAAATCAAAATTTAGGACTAAAAATGTTATCACAATAAGAAATATTGGAAAAAACAAATAAATTAACTGATATTCAAAAATATTTATCTTGGATGGCTCTAAATTATTGATAACGGAACTATCCCAAAAAAGAAATGCAGGTAATAATACAGATAATGTTATAATAATTTTAACCAAAAATATTTTAAAATAAAACTTAATACCCCTGTATATTAACTCTCTGATAAAAACATAAGAATACCAAAAAATAAATCCGAAAATTGCATCCAAAGCATTTATATAAAAATAGACTGACCATAAAAATGTAAAAAATGAAATGCGTTTTATTGTTAATTTTTTTATTTGTGTAGAATAAAAAAACAACACTAAAAAAAATAAAATTGATAATGATGGTAGTGGAAACTTTTGAATAAGTAATATTTTATCTTTAAATCCTAAAGTGTTTAACGATATAAAATAAAAAAAATCTAATAAAAAATATCTAAAATCAATATTTTGAAAAGAAACTAAAGAAACCAAGCAAAAACAAGAAGCCCAAACATTATTAGAATATTTCGAAAAAATTTTAAATAAGAAAATATAAATTAATAATGGCAAAAAAATTTCTGAAAAAATTATTTTTTCTTTTGTGCTCAAAACCTCATTAAGCATTAACATAATGTACTCAGTCAAAAAAGGTTTGAAGTAAAATCTGTGATCAAATGCAAAATTAAAATTTTCGCAACACTTTTCTAAAAAAATTAATCTTAGATTCCCAAGTGAAAATATAAACAAAAGAATGAATCCAACTACAATTTTAACAATATTATCTTTTAAAGAAATCGAAGAAAAAAAATTTTTAATCATTAGTAAAAGTTTAAACCCAAAAATCGATAAATCCTATAATAAAATTACAAAGAGTTCCAAAAATCTGGAAATTTTGTACAGACAGCGTCTGGAATTAATTTCTTGTCTTTAATGTCTGCAACAAAATCTTTTATTTTTTTCGTATTTTTTTCACCTTGTAGCTCAGGTGAAACATAACATATTTTTAAATTTACTTTTTTTAAAGCAGTAAAATTATTTTTTGTTATTGGTAATTTAGTAAAGCAATCAACCCACACCCATTTTATTTTGCTTTTTATGTTTATGACGGTTTCTATAGACTCGAGCTCAGAAAATCTAGCCGCTACATTCATTAATAATTTTTTTGAGAATTTTAGTAAAAAAGGAAATGACTGATCTAAAAAAAAAAACTTTTTTACTTTAAATTTTTGTAATAATTTTAAGATAGGAATCTCTAACCCCTCCTCTTTTATATTTATTATTAAATATGCGTGAGAATAATATTTTAGCCATTTTGAAAAATCTGGTCCTTTTTTAAATGGTTCATGATGCAATATTAAAAATCCATTATCACTTCTTACATCAACTTCAACGCCAAATTTTTTTGGTGTAGTTTTTAACTGATTTATCGTATTAATTCTATGCAAAATTATTTGCGTCATTTTTTTTTCTTATTTTAAAAATAAATAATATTGTTTTTAAAATTAAATTTAATTTAGATCTTAAACTAAAATTCCAAGATGACTTTCCATTAATTCTATCTTTAAAGTAAACGGGAAATCTTAATATTTTATAATTTTTTTTATTAGCATAAAAAAAAGTAAATAGATCTAATGAAAAGTCAAAAGGAGCATTTCTCCAGCTTTTGTAGAAATTTTTTGTAAACACTGTTGGCTGGCCATTAATATCTCGATAAAATCCTTTTAAAAAAACTGAACAGAAAATACTCATTCCCATTGCAAAAAAATTTTCGCTAAAACCTCTATTTTTTCTGAAACCCTTTACATAAACAGTATCACTAGGAGTTCTAAAAAATTTTATTGCTTTAATAAAATCACCAGGATTTGTTTGTAAGTCAGCGTGTGTCCATCCTAAAATATCTCCTGTCGCAACTTCTAAACCAGCTAAAATGCCATATCCGTAACCCATATTTTTTTTTATATTTATAATAAGAATTTTTGGATTTTTTTTTTTTAATTTTTTCAGAACAATATTAGAATTGTCCAATGAGCCATTATTTACCAATATTAGTTCGATATTTTTTTTTAAAATATTTCTACAGTTTTCTAATAATTTTGGTAAGTTTTTTGATTCATTGTAGCAAGGAATTATTAATGAAAACCTCATTCGAAAGAATTTTTTTTATCAAATACGTTTATTTAATATATTTATTTTAAAAATTTTTCAGTGCATAAATCAAGCCAATTGAGCTATTAGTAACGGTAAGCTAAACGTGTTACCACGCTTCCACACCCGTCCTATCAACGTCGTAGTCTACGACGGCTCTATAGGAAGAACTAGTTTTGAGGTGAGTTTCTC
>SXGQ01762404.1_pt1 | contig 56138 bp, 88 predicted proteins | sample 3178371 | NCBI WGS metagenome assembly SXGQ01 (sample SAMN11356859, study PRJNA531348) | freshwater metagenome | isolation source: freshwater sample F1-20 | place: China: Fuxian Lake, Yuxi | collected 2017-12-25
CCCAAAAACAAGTACGTACTAATTTAACTGAGTCTAAGTTTTCATCAGGTGGCGCAAGGTTACGTAAGAAAAAGGGTGGCTACATACGTAAGCCAAAGCCACCGATTAGATATACCCATCGTAAGAAGGCAGTGCTATGAAGACAGTCAAAGTCAGTGGAGTAAAGCACACCGTTAAGAAAAACAAGAAGGGCGACGTAGTAGTTGACCATGAAGCCAAGGCTAAGGCTGGTAAATGGGACAAGATTAATTTGACTAAAAAGGGTGGGTCTAAGACAATTAAACAGGGTGTCAAAGCCGTCAAGGACTGGCACAAAAAGAATCCTCACAAGAAGGAAAAATAATGGCTGAACAAGGACCGTGTTGGGATGGCTACGTACAACGTGGCTGGAAGATGAAGAATGGTAAAAAAGTTCCTAATTGTGTTCCTGCTGGCACTAAGAAAAAGACAAAGAAAGTGAAAAAATAATATGGCAGCAAAAAAGAAACCAGCAAAGAAAGCCTCTAAGTCTAAAGTTAATGAGGCTGGTAACTACACTAAGCCTGGAAAACGTAAAGCGCTATTTAATAAAATTAAGGCTGGAACTAAAGGTGGAGACCCAGGAGAATGGTCAGCCAGAAAAGCACAACTACTGGCTTCCGAATACAAAAAATCTGGTGGAGGATACAAAGACTAATGGCTTTAAAAAAATCTCAAGCCTCTTTAAACAAATGGTCTAAAGAAAAGTGGCGTACTTCAGATGGAACAGAGTCAAAAGGTAAGAAACGATACTTACCTGATTCTGCTTGGAATTCCCTGTCATCAGGGGAAAAGGCTGCAACAAACCGTGCAAAAGCCAAAGGCAATGCAAAGGGTAAGCAGTTTGTAAAACAACCCAAATCAATTGCCAAAAAAACGGCACAACACAGATAGGAAAAAATCATGTGTGCAGTATGCGGATGCGGTAAGAAGAAAGGCCAGCCAGGATTTGGTAAAGGTCCAAAGGCAAAAGGCAAAGGAAAAGCCTGTACTTGCGGTACTTGCAAGTCTTGTAAGGCAAAGAAGAAGAAGTAATGTGTGCTACTTGTGGATGCATGCGTCCCATGGATAAGCACGGCGAAAAAACTTTAGCCGTTGCTAATAAGAAGTATGCTAAGAAAAAGAAAAAGGCTGTTAAAAAGAAAGGCAAAAAGTGAAAGAACTATCTCCTAAGCAGAAGAAACTTGCTGCCGTTGCTGGTAACAAGAGCAAAATTGATGGGGCCGATTTTGCAGCGCTACGTGCTGGTAAACAGGGCAAAGCCGCTGCGGATAAAAACAGACCTCAAATCAAGAAGGCTGTTGCACAGGCTAAAGCCAAAAAGCAGGCTCTGCCTAGAAAGCGCGGCATGTAATGGCTAAATACACCAAAGAAGCCGATGAGAAGAAAGACAAGGGCCTTCTCAAAAAGGCTGGTCTTGACAAAGAACAAAAAGAAGAGTTTGAGAAGAAAGACAAGGCTCACGGCAAGAAGAAGAAGCCAAAGACTCTTGAAGAGGACAAGGCTATTGATAAGAAGATTATCAAGGGCATAAAGAAGAAAGACAAGGCCCACGAAAAGAAAGAAAGCAAAAAAGAAGAAAAGCAGGAAAAAAAGAAAAAGAAGTAAAAGTTAAGGCCCCCTAGTTGGGGCCTTTTCTCTATCCTAGCCTTATCGGAAATCCGTGCGGACTCCGTGTAGTACCCACTACTTGCGATAAAAGGGGATTTAAATGGCTTGGAAGCCTTGGTATGAACGTGCTGCAGAAATGAATGGTAAAGAAGCAGAAGAGTTCATGCGTGGCGTTTTTGGTTGGAAACCAAAAGACAAACGCCCAATAATTGCTGGTCTTATCGCAGGCTACATTGGTGGCAAAGTTGCTGCGAAGGACCTCAAGAAGAAGTGAACAAAGACAAATTAAATAACGCCTTAAATATGGCTAGTCAAGAAACGACTAGGCTTCTTTCAGCGCACCTGCGCACGGAAGCGCGGAAGAGCGGTTGGTCTGAAGACGTAGTCAGTTCCATGAATGTTACCTATGGAAAAAATGGATTTACGTCTAACGTAAGCAAAAAACACTTTGATAAGGCAAGAGACTTAGAGTATGGCACTCCAGATACCCAGCCTACTGCTGCTGTCCGCCGTTTTAACAACCGAACATCAGAGGCAGAGCACTTCTTTGTAAACCGTCTTTTCAGTTATATCGAGGATGACCTATGAGTTTCCTACTTGATGAAGACGAAGCCCTAAGAGATTTGTTAGTTGGGATGACCGTAACTGACCAGAAGTCAGTGACAAATGTCGGCCCTACAAGAACTGTGGGCGTCTGGTTTGGTCAACCTGACCAAGAGTTACGTGAACAGAAGTATCCCTATATCACCATAGACATGATTGATATTGCTGAAGACTTCTCTCGCGCCATGCGTGGAAAAGTTAGACCTCCCTACATTCAAGACCCAACAAATATGGTTGCTGGTGTACAAGGAACACAAGGTGTGCAAGCAGTCCAACAAGTAACTTTTGATGATGACGACCATGCTTGGGAAATTGATTACCCAGTACCAGTAAACATTGATTATCAAATTACTACTTACTCACGTCAACCACGTCATGACCGCCAAATATTGGCGCAATTACTAAACACAAAGATTCCACTTCGATTCGCTGTTCTTTTGACGGGACCAAATACCGTCTATGGCACACATCGTCGTTTGGATGTTCTGGATATTGCAAAACGCGATGTTTCAGAAAATGGCAAACGATTGTTTGTCAACGCAATCACTGTGCGTATCTCATCCGAGATTGCACAAGAAACCCTTACCAAACTCTATAAGGTACAAGAGATTGATATCACTGGTGTTACAGACGACGAAAGCAATACTGATGGAAGTCAGGCTATTGGTCGTGGTCAATTCACTGCAATTCAAGGTATAAATATTACGGCACCATAAGGAATACACTCAACCTAGTTAGGAGAAAAGATGTCATTTAGTCGCCCAGGCGTTTATATTACAGAACGCCTATTACCAGCAACAATTCCGCAAGGACCAAGCGCGGATGCCGCTGGTGCAGTAGTTGCGCCTTTTGCACAGGGACCAGAAACAGTTACCCGTGTAACTTCTTGGTATGACTTTACCAAGTACTTTGGCGGATACAACTCATCATATGCCGCTACGTTCCAAGTAGCAGCATTCTTCCAAAACGGTGGACGCGAACTCTATGTTCAACGCCTACTTGCATCAAACGCTGCAGCAGCCGCTGCGGACATGTATGACGGCGGAAGCGTAGGAAGAGTTCTTGTTACCTCTAAAAATGCTGGTACAGACGGAAACAACCTTCGTGTTGTTCTTGCAGCAGGTCAAGTAGCCAGCACATACACACTTACTTTGTACAAGGAGTCAGGTGTAGCAAACGATATTTCTGACGACATTCTTCTTGAACGATATGAAAATATTGTTTTTGATGATGAAACGTCAAGTGATTTTGCAGAAACAGTAATTAACGTTGTTTCTCCAAATATAACACTTACTGTAGATGCGGATTATGCAGGGCAGGGAATAACTTTAACAACCTATCCACTTGTTGGTGGTTCAAATGGAACTGCAACAGCATCTACTGATTACACCAACTACAAAGCCAGTGGTTCATCAGTATTTACTAGATTTTCAACTTTTGAACGCCCATTTGTAATGTTTCTTCCAGTTGTTAATGCTCTTGCTGCTGGAACTACAGGAGTATTTGACTCAGCAACTTCTTGGGCAGAAGATAACAACGGATTCGTTGTTGCAGATACAGACCCAGATTTAACTCCAGCAAACGCAGTAAGCGCTGCTGCAGCGCTTGCAGATACAAGTTTTGCTGCTGTTTATTACCCACAGTATTTTATTGCTGACCCACTAGGCCGTGGTGCTGGTGCGCTTCGTAAAATTGGACCAGCAGGTGCAATTGCAGGTATCTATCTTGCAAACGACGCATCACGTGGTGTATTTAAGGCTCCAGCAGGTGTAGGAGTTGTTCTTCAAGGCGCAGTTGTCATGGAGAGAACTTTCACATCAACTGAACTCGACACGATGAATGCAAGCACATCGCCAGTCAACGCAATTCGTGCTCTTCCAGGTGCAGGCATCTGCGTCATGGGTGCTCGCACTCTCAAGCAGGATGGAACAGCAAACAAGTATGTCAACATGCGTCGTTCGCTTATCTACATCCGCAAGCAACTAAAGAACCTCACAGAGTTTGCAATCTTTGAAAACAATGATGAAAAACTATGGGCATCAATTCGCACTCTAATTGGTTCTTTCTTAAGTCAATATAAGAATCAAGGTGGACTACGCGGTGCAACAAATGCAGATGCGTTCTTTATTAAATGCGATGGTGAAAACAACACCGCACAATCAATTGCAAACGGAGAAGTACGCATCCAAGTGGGTGTCGCACTCCAGTATCCAGCAGAATTCGTTGTCATTGACCTAAGTCAAAAGACCGCGAATTAATTCGAAGGAGAAATGAAATAAATGCCAACAATAATCAATAACCGCTCGACACTGGCAACTGACCCGTTACGTAACTTTCGGTTCCTTGTCCAGTTCAAACCTTTAACGGGATTTCCAGGAACACTGGGAGGAACGTTACGCAGTGGACAAGCAAACTCTGTTTCTTTTGGGTTTACCTCTGTATCAGGTTTGTCAGTAACCACAGACTCTATCCCTTATCGTGAGGGTGGATACAACACAACCGTTCATCAGATTCCTGGTCAAACCACCTTTACACCACTTACATTACAGCGTGGAGTAATGCTTGGAACAAACCAGAACTGGGAATGGATGCGCCTTCTGTTTGCAACAGTTGCAGCAGGTGGTAGCACACGTGGACTAGCAGAAAACTTCCGTTGTAACATTGAAGTATCTGTTCTCTCACATCCAATTCCTGCTACAGGTGCTGGAGACCCAAATGCAGCCGCTACAGACCATGTAGCAAAGCGTATTGAAATTTATAACGCATGGCCTACATCTGTGGCATACTCTGACCTCAACGCAGGTGACAACGCTCTTCTTGTTGAACAAGCAACCTTTGTACATGAAGGGTTTGACATCAACTGGGGAACAGAACTTACAACCGCAGGACAAGCAGCAGACTTCGTAGACTAACAAAGGAACATAATGTCGAAAACAATTAGTGCAGCGGCTAATCCCGCATTGGCAAATAAGATGATAAGTGATGTTGTGGAAGAAAAGCCACAGCAAAAAGAAATAAAGATTACTTCTCCTTCAAGTAACATCGTGACTCTTCCTGGTGGTTATATAACAACCACTGGGGAGGTCATTGATGAAGCAGAGGTAAGAGAACTCACTGGCGCAGATGAAGAAGCAATAGCAAAAGCCCCAAATGTGGGAAGAGCATTGTTAACTATTCTGCAAAGAGGCACTGTAAGAATAGGAGAAGAACGGGCAGACGATAAGGTCCTAGACAGTATCTTGTCTGCAGACCGTGATGTTCTTCTTCTTGCAATATTTAAAGCAACTTTTGGAAACACAACAGTTGTTCCTGTATACATTGAAGGCGAAATGAAAGAGGTTGAAGTAGACCTTGATTTGGATATCCCAATCAAGACTCTATCGGACAAGGTAAATGACCGTTACTTCACAGTAAAGGGAAAAAAGAACCTATACACCGTGCAACTTCCAACAGGCAAGACTCACAGAGAAATGATTAAGAACTCTGAAAAGTCATCTGCTGAATTGACTACTTTAATGCTAGAAGGAACCGTTACAGAAATAAACGGCACACCAGTTCTAAGTAAATCCCAGGTACAAACTCTCGGAATTCAAGACCGTAAAATCATCATTGATGAAATCAATAAAAGGCTCCCAGGGCCACAGTTCGACAATGTCACTGTGACTGACCCTGATACAGGAAAAGAGGTAAGAGTTCCCGTTAATTTCGGGACCTTATTTCGCTTCTAATATGACGAGTTATGAAACACTCATGGCAGAGTGGACAGCGCTCACTAAGTCTTTTAAAGGTTGGACACTAACGGAGATAAAAGCGTTGTCTCCACGAGAACGTAAAAACTGGCTAGAAGTAGCCCGTTATGTCAGGGAAAGGGATTAGCATGGCAGGTAATAAGATGCTGTCTAATGTTCGTGAACTGACTACTGCCGTTGGTCAACTACAACAAAAAATTGACGCCCTATACAACTCTCTAGATAAAGTTTCAGGTAAAGCAACTGAGGCTCTAGGGGGTGCGCAGGGCGTTCTTCAATCTGGTGGGCAGATGGGTGTTGGTCAAGGTTCTACAACAATGAACCTTGGCTCAGATAGCGCTAAGTTCCCAACTTCACAACCATCTTCTGGCGGCAAGATGATGCCGTCAAGTCTTGGAAACTTTAGTTTCTCATGGCAATTTAAACAAGGAAATCCAGAAGCAAGTTTAATGACTTCGCAGGCTGGTGGTGGAGGCGGAGGCGGTAAAGAGGACACTGGTCTTATATTTGGTCCTGGAGATGCATTTAAATCGGGATTTAAAGGTGCTGCAAAAATTGGGCTAGGTGTTGCTGCAGGTATGTACGCTGCTGCTCCAGATATATCTCTCCTTGGACAGCGAAGTATTGGTTTAGAACAGGCCCTTAGAATTGGCACTGGCACTAGACAAATGTTAAATCAACAACTAACTGGTGGACTAAGAAACGCAATGTCAAGCGTTGGTTCCGATGCAATAGTTGCTCCACTTCTTGCAAGCCGTGGCTTTATGCCAGGAACTGCTAACTATAAAATGATGGTAGGTGAAACGGCTGGAGCGTTTCGATATTTAGGAATTGACAATGCTGCTGCTGCAAGTGCGTTAGCCAGTTTGCGTTCTGCACCCACAGGAGCAGCGCTATATAACCTTGGAATTAATACCTATGATGCCGCTGCTGGAAAAATGAAATCTACTGGCACCATTGCTAAAGAATTAATGAATACTCTAACTGGAGGTAGAGGTGCAAACCCAGAACAAATTGCTTTTGCACTTCAATCTGGAACTTTATCAGGAACTTTAACAGACTTATTTGGAACAGGCGCTGAAAAAGACATAATGCAAACTGCTCTTATGGACATTGCAAAAGGAAAAGACCCAGACCTTGCAATGCGTGGAGAGAAAGAGGCTATTCCTATTCTTAAAGGTGTTGGGCAAATGAATTATGCTCAAACAAGATTGTATGAAACCGCAGAAGACAGAATGGTTGAAGGATTTAATAGAGCAGCAGGAGTTGTTGAAAAGTTCAATAAAATGATGGAAAAAGTAGTTGGTCCAACTGCAGAATTAAAAGGTTTTATTCAGGGCGCTGGTGGAACAAACGTAGGAGAAGCCGTATCTACTGGTTTTCCTCTTATTGCGTCAGGATTAAAAGACATAATTAACGCACTAATAAAAAATCCTCTTGTTGCAGGAGCGGGAGGCGCAGGAATTGCTGCAGGTATGTCAGCGGTAGCAGCGGGATTTGCTGCGTTCACTGAAACTATGGATGATAAACCAAAAGGTGGAGGCTCATCAGGTTATGGTGCGTCATTCAACGCACAAAGATTGGGTGGAAAAGGCGGAGGTTTATACGCAACACCAGATGGCATGGTTACCGCAATGTTTGGCGCTCAAGACAATTCATTATGGTCATCTTCAGGAGGAAAACACACAGGTACAGACATTGCAATGCCCGTAGGAACTCCTGTTGAAGCAGCCATGGATGGAAAAGTATCTAGTGTAAATGCAGGAGATGCTTACGGTACTTCCATAGTTTTGGACCACGCAAATGGATATCAAACTGTTTACGGACATTTAAGTGAGCGTTTAGTAAACCTTGGAGACACAGTTTCAAAGGGACAACGAATTGCAAAGTCTGGAGATACAGGCAACTCAACAGGACCACACCTTCATTACGAAGTTAGATTTGGGCAAAACAATCCTGTAGACCCATCTACTGTTAGTCCAGTAGTCCTTGAAAAAATGAGCAATAAGTTGTCTAACTACATGGGCGCGGGTACTGACGCGGCTGCTGGCGCTAGTGGTAATTACACAGGAGCAATGGGAAATAAAGACCAACAGGCTTGGGCAGCATCTTTATTAACTGGACTTGGAGCGCCAGTTAGTGAATCAAATGTTAAAGCCCTTAATGCTTGGATGAGAGCAGAAGGAAAAGGATTTTCAACATCTTTAAATAGAGCAACATATAACCCTCTTAACACAACTTTAAAAAGACCAGGAGCAGTGTCATTTAATTCAGTGGGAGTTAAAGCATATGTATCACCAGAGCAAGGACTAGAAGCGACAATATCTACTCTTCTTGGAAACAGAAGTGAAGAGCGTGGATATGCTGCTATCGTAAACGCTCTTAAAACAGATGCAGGAACCTCTGCCGTATTATCTGCTATAAATCAATCTGCTTGGGTTCACGGAGAAGGCAAGGCAAGTAATTACAACTTCCCACGTGGAGGTGGCGGCCCTGCAATTATGCAGGCTATGGATTCTGGAGCAAAAACAGTAAATATTACTGTTACATTTAATCAAGCAGATGAGTCTTCGGCTATGAAATTTGCTAAACAAGTACAGTCATATCTTGATAGAGAAAATAACAACACACTGATGGGAAGCAACTAATGGCTACTGAACACAGTGAATATGACAAAACTGTAAAAGAACAAGCAGAACGTGTTAAACGCTTAAACACTGAACGTGCAAAAGCAAAACTTGCAAAAGAAAATGCAAAAAAAGCAGCACAATTACGTGACCAGATTTCTAAAAATAATGCAATTATAAATAATTTACAAACATCTATAAAAAATGCAGAAGTATTAAAAAAAGGCCACGAGTCTGACTACATCACTGCACTCAGAGCCTCGCTTAATCCATCAGGTCCTGGGGGTGCAACTCAAACTACAGGAGAGTTAACCGCAATAGGAGTTTTTCAAGGTAGAGTAGTTGAACAACAAAACGTAATAAACAATGCAAAAAATAATATTAAAAATTTAACAAATAGTAACAATGCTATTGTAAAACAATTTAGCACACTATCTAATATTAAGGCTACTAATAATTACAATATGAGCACTGGAAAAAGTACAACCGCTACAAGTCCTATTTCGTCTTCCACAACTGGAGGTGGAGGTAAAGGTGGAGGTAATGAAAGAAAACCAGAAGAACAAAAACCAAAAGGACCATACAAATATAATTTTCCATTAATTAAACCAGCCAGATTTTCAACAGCCTCAAATGCACCTTTAAACTCCTCATTAGGAGATAGGTCTGTTTTAGTTGATGTTCCAGCAATGAGTGGAAACAATGCAGAAAATTATTGGATAAATAACAGTCCAGGTAGAGGCGTATTACGAGTAAATCGTGAATATATGAAAAATATATTAAATAACAAAAACAAAGACGCGTTTGACCCAAACAAACTTGACACTTTTCCAGGAGTAAATCAAAGAACACAAGATAAACAATTATATGGATTTAGATTTTTGTACAATCCAGAAAAAATACAAATGATTTATGATGTAAATACTGATTTACACCCTGGATTACTTCAAAGTGGGCAAGATAGATTTTTACCTTTAACAAAATCAAGCAGCGCAATTTCTTTAGATTTAGTTTTAAATCGTATAGAAGACATGAAATATAAAAGTGACCCTAGGTTAGCAATAAGAAATCAAGTTTATTTTGGTGCTGGAGAAACTGAAAGCATTCTTCCAGACATACTAGAAATACATGAAAAAGGCACGATGTATGACATAGAGTATTTATTTAAAACTATGAATGCTCCACATGCTACGTTTAACTCTACCTACAACGGTAAAACTGCGGATATGGGGTTTATTCGTCCAACTATTCTTGAATTACATTTAGGAAACAGGTTGCGTTATCCAGTTAGAGTATTAAATTTATCAATAGAACACAAAATATTTGACCCAAGAATGGTCCCTACTTTTTCAATAGTTAGAATTGCTTTTGCTAGATTTATTGAGTTTGAAACTAAAAAAGAAATAGGTGGCGGTGGCGGAGGAGGGGCTCGAAGACTCTTATGATTTATTTAGATAGCCGTTATGCAGACGCTAAACTTTATCGCGCCTATGACTCTAGAACGGGTCAATCTCCTGTTACTGTATTGAGGCAATATCCATCTTATGCAACAGAATTTTCTTATCATGAGTGGACAGAAACAGACAGACTAGATGTTTTAGCATTAAAATATTTAGGAAGTCCTTCTTTATGGTGGCAAATTATGGATTTAAATCCAGAAATCATTGACCCGTTTACTATTCCGTACGGAACGCAATTAAGGATTCCAAATGACTAGTCAATACGCATTTGATAATTCTTTTAATGTTATATATCCTGATTTTCCTGGATTTGAAGAAGTTCCAAGCACTGTTAGATTGATTCAAAAAGCAAATCATCAAGATATAGTAGAAATACACTATTTTAGTATTTCTTCTTTTTATCAAACTGCATTAAAACCTGGTTCTTTGTTAAAATTAAAATGGAATAACTCTTCTGTTAATGGACAGTTTTTTGGACAAATAGTTAGCGTAATTCCTACTAAAAATTTTGGACAAAATAAACCTACAATTATTAAGGCTATTGGAACTGGACTCTCATTGAAAGAAAACACACCAAAAATATGGATAAATAAAACTGCTTCTGAAATTGTTCAAGAAATTGCTAAAAAATTTAAATTAAAAGCAATTGTTTCTCCAACAAAAGTCAGGTTAACTCAAGAGTCTATGGTTGGTCAGACTTATTGGCAAAAATTAAGAGAATTAGCAAACAAATCAGGATACGTGTTTCATGTTTTTGAAACACAACTTTATTTTGTCCCTTTTGACACTATGATAAACACTTTTATGGGAAATGTACCATTTTTGTCTCTTGAAACAACACTTGGAGATGGCTATGACAATGCTTCTCAGTCTAGTCTTTTAGAATTTAAAACAGAAAGTTTTGTAATTCCATCAGAAACAAGGCACTCAAACAGAACAAAAAACATAATGGGAATAGACCCCCTTACTGGCAAAGTTTTTACAAACAAAACGTCTCCATCTAAAGTTGGTAAAGCCTTAAGGAAAAACGTTACGACTCAAGACTTTTCTGAACAAATGTTTGAAATAACTGTGGGTAGTAAAGCACTTGCAGAAAACAGAGCAAAATCTGAAGCAATGTTATCTTCATTTAGTGAACACGCTAAAGGCACTGCTCAAGGTGACCCTAGAATTGCTCCTTTCAAAACCATTCATGTAGACGGAACTGGAACTATTACAGATGGCTTTTGGATGGTAAAAGACGCAGAACACTTTATGACGCACGACGGTAGATACACTGTTGACTTTTCTTGCATGACTGATGGCAATGGGGGCAATAAAACGTCGTCTTTTAGAAAAACTCCAAGTAAAAATTTTGCTGTTAGAAATGTTGCATATGAATTGGCTTCTGGGTTTCAAACCAAACCTTCAGTCACTAAACTTAACGCAAATAGACTGTTAATCAAACAATCTGACAATGGCATACAGTTAAAACAAAGAAGATGGGTAGGTAAATAATGGCTGTAAAAGAAACTGCTATATCTCTTCCGTTTTCAATAAACCCATATGGAAGAGTTGGAACTACCGTTGAACGGCCTAAAATTTGGCAAGACAGAGTAAGGTCTGTTATAGGTACCTATTTGGGTGAAAGAGTAATGCGTCCAAATTTTGGGGCTGATGTAATTGATGCGGTGTTTGAAAACTCCAAAGAAGCCGAGTTAATTGTAAAAAATGAAACTAGAAAGGCTTTTGAGAGGTATTTGCCAACGCTTAGTTTGGTAGACGTCATTCCTCACTACGACGAAAATACGGGTATATTGGAAACAGAAGTAATATACTCATTGCCAGAGGCGCGAATTGAAGACGTAACAAGCACTACAATAGGCTTAGTAAGAATCGCAGGAAACTTCCCACCAATTCAGGAGAAACTATGACAATAACACCCGCATCTAATATCCCTGTATCGGTTGATTACACGAGTAAAGACTACTACTCAATTCGTGAAGAGTTGATAGAAAGAATCCAAGACCGAGTACCAGATTGGAAAGCAAACGACCCAGCAGATTTTGGAGTTGCTTTGGTAGAAGCCTTTGCTTATGTGTCAGACATACTTTCATATTACATTGATAGAAATGCCAATGAAGCGTTTATAACTACAGCAAGTCAAAGAGACAGTGTGCTCAACATTGCCCGTAACTACGGGTATACCCCTGCTGGTTATAGACAGGCTTTAGTTGAACTTACTATTACCAATACATCAGCAAGTGAAGTAACTCTTCCTGAAGGCACAGTAGTTTCTGGAGACGTTGTAATAGATGACACAGTAAATACTATTTACTTTACAACCATAGCAGAGTCCATAGTTGGAGAACAAATAGGCGCATCTCCAGGAGAAGTAACAGTTACTGCTTCTCAAGGACGTTCGGTAATCCTGGTATCAGATGATGCAACTGTAAATGGAGAATTAATTGGCACTTCTACAGGACTTCCTGCTATGGAGTTTGAGTTTGGAGAAACTCCTGTAGTAGAAGACTCAATTGAAGTTTATGTTCAAGACGGTAATTTGTTTGTAAAATGGACAGAAGTTCAACATCTTTCGGATTATGGTCCAAATGACCAAATATTTGTGTCGTCTCTTGATGAAAACGATATTGTAACTATTAAATTTGGAGATGGAGTATCTGGAGCAATACCTACTCTTTATTCGGAAGTTAGAGCAAAGTATACAGTTGGTGGTGGAAATGATGGAAATATTGACGCTGACACAATAGACACACTTGTATATGTCCCTGGATTATCTGAAGCACAAGTCACTGCGCTACAAGCAGACATTACAGTTACAAATACGGATGTAGCATTTGCTGGAGCGGACCCAGAATCAACCGACCAAATAAGAACTGCTGCTCCATTAACTTTACGTGCTAACAACAGAGCAGTTACTTTAAATGATTTTGCAAACCTTGCTCTTTCAGTTACTGGAATAGGAAAAGCAAATGCTACTGCAACAGTTTGGACTTCAGTAACTGTTTACATAGCCCCAACTAGAACTGAAACAGACGTTGACTCTGCTCCAGGTTTAGATGATGCAGGAGACCCAACAGTAGAGTTTGATAGACTAAAAGATGATTTAGAAACGTTTTACGATGGAAAAACTTTAATTGGAACTTCAGTAACCATATCTCCTCCAGTGTATATAGATGTAAATGTAACTATTCAATATACTAAATTAAATCAATACACTACAACAGAGATTGAAACAGCAATTAAAGAAAAAGTAGTTACATCCTTTGGATATTCAAACGTATTCTTTGAAGAAACAATCAATGCTGGAGACCTTGAATTTGAATTATTACAAATTCCTGGAATTCAAGTTGTTCGTGTAACTCAACTTTACAGAACTGGCAGCGGAGCCGCTCTCACCACACTGCAAGGTGACCCTGATGAAATTTTTAGATTTACAGAAGATAACCTTAGCATCGGTGAAATTTAATGATGGATTTTGAAAAAAAACTATATGGGGTATATCGAGCAGTTGTTCATAATAACAACGACCCCGAACATCAAAGAAGACTAAAACTTAAAATAACTGCTACAGGTCAAGAAGTAACTAATTGGGTGTGGCCTTTAGACACTTACTCATTAAACACCGTTGTGCCTGAAATAGGTCAAGGAGTTTTAGTTAGTTATATAGGCGGAGACCCTGAGTATCCAATATGGCTAGGTTCTTTTGGTCAACAACCCTCTGATAGAAAACGTGTTTATGTTGAACACCTTTTAAATTCAATAAATGTGTCAACAATTGTTGATTATTTAATTATAAAAACTCATCCTAACAATTTAAAAGAGGTTGATTTAACCGCAACTTTAGTTGCAATGGGACTTGCCTTAAAAAACCACGAAACTCGCATCACCACATTAGAGGGTAAAGTTGCCGCTTTAGAGGCTGCAATGCCAAATAAATCCAATGTAGGCCATAGCCATTAGGAGTTCAGCAGGTAATTAGGGGGCAAACCTAAGAAAATAGACCGATAGGTCTGAAAGGAAGTCAACGTGACAGCAGCGTACCCCACATCGGTTAAGTCCTTTACTACTAAAGTAGACTTTAGCGACACAGTTCTTGCAGCACACGTCAATGACCTGCAATTAGAAGTTAACTCAATAGAGTCAACTTTAGGTTCCAGCATTAAAACAGGTTCAGGATGGGTTGGTGCAGTTGATTTTGCAACAACAAACTGGAACACAGTAAAAGATAGGATTACTAACCTAGAGTATGTAGCAAAGGTTGCATATGACGCTCGTAACCCTGTTGGCGGAACTACTGGTCAGGTTCTTGTCAAAAACTCATCTACTAACTATGATTATTCATGGACAACCTTTACTGGTCTTCCATCTCAAACCAGCAACAGTGGATACTTTTTAACAACTAATGGAACATCAGCATCTTGGGCTGCTATTAGTCAAGTACCTTCTCAATCTACTCATTCAGGAAAATTTTTAACAACTGACGGAACTACAGCATCATGGGCTACTATCTCTACACCAGAGACAGGTTCTGATAACTTTACGCTAATGTTAATGGGAGCATAAAAAGGAGCCACACACGTGGGAGTTTACGGTAACTTTGTTTACGGTGGCGGCAAATATGGAGCAACTCCAAAACTTGCATACTCCGTTGAACCAATGTCTATTACAGTTCTTGATTATGACCGCACTTTAGTTGAATGGCAATCACCAGTAGGTGACTTTACCCGTTGGAGATTGGTACGCAGTCAAACTGGATATCCAGAAAATGAAGAAGACGGCATCATTGTCTATGAAGAGTTTGCTACTGAAGGTAACGTAACAATAACCTCATTTTTAGATAACGAAGATGCAGAAGAACCAATAATTGGCATTGACCCAGGTCGTCAAATTTATTACCGTTTCTTCTTATACATTGATACAGAGTATTGGGTTGTTGCTGGACAGGTCACAGACACCGTTCCTTCAAACCATGATGCTCAAAAAAAACTTATGGACATTATTCCAAAAGTTTACACTAGCGCAGTACAGAGTCCTTTAGGCGTTACTGATTCTGACTCAGACTTGTATAAATTTATGGAAGGCATTTCGTTTACTGTAGACCAACTACTAACTCAAGTTGATGTGTTAAAACCAAATCATTCAGCAGAAAACACGCCCGCTTCTCTTTTGCCCATTGAGTTACTGAACTCAGGATTTACAACAGAAAGTAACATTCCAGTCAAATATCAGAAAAAACTGGCAAGAGATGCTTTCTTTCTCTACTCTAATCGAGGTTTAGAGTCAGGTCTTGAAGCCTATATAGAAGACCTAACAGGTTTTGCCCCAACAATTACAGTATCTCCAAATCTGCTACTAACAATTCAGGATTCCACGTTTTTGGAAACTATCGGTAACTGGCAAACATCTACCACAACTCTTACATCTGTAACAGAACAAGTACCAAGTATCAATGCCTACACAATTGATGAGGACTACACAGGTAAAGCCATTGCAGCATCTGGCGCTTCTTTTATAACTTTAGGAGCAAATGACCCAATAGGCAAAGGAATTCCAGTAGTTGCAGAAACAGACTTTACATTTGGATACAATTACAAGTCACCTGCAAGCGCAGGAAGCGTCAGACTAATAGTTAAGTTCTATGACAAAAATGGAACAGATTTAGCGGCAGACTTCACAGGTACTTTAAAAGCCGCAAACAACACATGGCAAACGTTCTGGCAAACAACTGAAACACCAGCAGATGCTGTTTACGCTTCTTTAAAACTAACTTTTAGTGCAGCGGGAACCTATTACCTAGACCAGTTTTATGTTGAAAACGGTGAGAACGTAGATAACACAACGTTTCAAGAGGCTCGTGCCGTAAACATCTTTTTACTTCCTAGTAAAACTAACTACATACAGAATCCCTCATTTGAAAATAATTCAAATACCTGGACAATAACGGCTTCGGCTAACGTAAGAGAGGTAGAGACTCCTGACAGCGTAGGAGCAGGAGATGACTCTCTAAAACTGACTTTAACTACAGGTGCAACGCTAGAGACAGATACAGGTGCTATTCCAACAACAGGATTAGATAAATATTACACACTTTCGTTTTACGCCAAAGCAAGTGCTGCGGTAGATGTAGAAGTAACGTTAACGCCAAATGATGATGGAACTCCTACAACAGGAGACGAAACGGATACTTTTACTTTATCAACTAATTGGGAACGATACACAATAACGGCGTTCGTAGATAACGCAGATGTAGATGGAGAATTAACTTACACAGTGACTTTAGACTTTGACACTGCGGCTGGAGTTTACGCTTGGGTAGATGCCTTCCAATTAGAACAAAGTTTTAAAGCAACGGATTACTTTGATGGAAGCCTATCAAGCCTGTTCGGTGTCGTATGGGAAGGAACAGCCCATCAGTCAAATTCTCACGTGTATGTGAACAAAGCCATTAAGTTACCTCGTCTATCTCAAACCTTAGACTCTTGGGTTCCCGCAAACTGCTACTGGAGACTATCTACCTACGACGGAGTTGAGTACACCCGACTATCGGTATAAGGTTAGGTCATGACCGACCTTTTAATCGCAACTCTGCTTACTGGATTAGCCGCAACTTATTTACTTGAACTTCTTGATTTGTCTCCAATTGGTGGCTTCATTGGTAAACTAAATATAAATCTATTCTTTGCTTTGCCATTAAGTTTTGGCGGATTATTCGTGTTTTATCAACTAGACAAACTACTTTTTGTAGCAGTGCCAGCGGCTACATTGGTCTCTCTTATGCTGGGAAAGTATTTAAATAAGCCAACTGTTGTATCTCAACGGTTACCAAGACTATAGGAGAGCCATGAAAAGAATAATTATTTTGCCCTTTAAAGATGCAGATGTAAGCGATGGACTACGTAGACTTCTACAACTCCATCCTGGAGCAACCGTAATATTGCCAGTTGCGCCAAGCCTTCCAGTATTTATGGAGAGTTCTTACTCAGTAATAACTGAATCTAATTCAAAATATCACTTGTTCTTTACTGATGGAGATGACGGCATAGACGCGCTTATTTTAAGGGCCGAAGATGTAACGATGTGCAGTAATCCTTTGAAAGAGATAATCAGGGAGATTACTTCCGAAGACGTTCTTGCAATGGTATGGGATGAGTCTTTAGAGGCACATCTAACCCTGCATGCTGTTGAAGACTTTGCAATTGAGACTTGGAATCTTGAAGATGGCCTTGAGCCAATTGAAGTCGATTTTGATGAGGATGACACAGATGTCTTGTATGAAGAGATGCAGGAGAGTCTAAGTCAGTTCATCGAGTCATTTGCTACCTACATCACCGCTGGGGTCCTGGATGTCATAACCAAGACTATTGAGGCTAAACTTAAAGAAGACGAAGGCAAGAAGGATATAAACCCTTTTAGCAAGGAGTAACGTGCAAGTTCCAAAGGAAGCGTTCTCAGCGCCATTAACAGATTATCAGTTCCGACTACTGATGGTTTTATGCCATTTATCGGGCTCTGAAGGGGTTATAAAGGCTTCCATAGCCCGTCTCTGTAGTGAGACTGGCAAAGTCCATGAAAAGACCGTCAGAAGGGCTTTAAAAGCCTTAGAAAGACATGGCTTTATTTCTAGAATAAGGACCAAAAGGGCTAATGGATACCGTGGAGTTGATATATACCGACTCAACTCTTATGGGACTCTAGAGTTCCCTAAGTCAACAGAGATAGGGGACGCTAATGTCCGCGCCTCACATGACTATAAGTCACATAGCCAATCTACTAATAAGTCATTAGTACCTAATAGTAAAGATAGTTATAAATTAAAATATATTGAGGCGCAAGAAGCGCCTCTAAGAAAGATACAGGTTCCTATGAAAGGAAATGACGATGGAGAAGATTTGGCGGGTTTTGGACTCATTGAGCCGAGGGATGCCCAGCAACCAAAGGTCAACAAGCGAGACCCTAAGACTCGCGGTAAAAGACCCGAACACGAGTGGAGCCCAATGGATGTCGCTGCAGAGTTTTCTTATCGCGTTGGGCGCAAGTACCCCCTCCTTCCAGGAACTGTCAGTGTCAAAGAACTTTCAGGAGCCCTTGCAAAGTTTAGAAAGCAATACGGAACAACCCCTTTAATAGAACTTGAACTGCTACGGCTATTCATGGCAGATGAAAGCAACTTTAAAACCATTGGAGATGAAGCCCCTCACCTTTATAAACTTTATTTAGCATCTTTCGGCAAAAGAATGAACCAAGCAAGGGAGAACCTTGGCCTTGGCAAAGTTGCGCCCCTTAAAGAACCTGTGGTTAAGATTGGGGTACTTGCTGCTAGTGATGGTCGAGAGTTTCAAAACTCTTTATCTGGAAGAACACAACTAGAGCGATATGAAAGAAGATTGAGGGGAGCCAATTAATGTACGACGTTAATCAACTGTCGTCATTAAAAAAGCATTGGCTATTACGAACTTCAAATATTCCACGGCGTTTTCTTGGCCTTGAGATATCTGATTTAGAAGAACGAAGCGGCAGTGTTCCTTCGCAGTATTTGCAATGGATTGAGGATGTGGCAAATGGCGAGGTTATAAAACAAGTTGGAAATATTGGAGTCAATGGCGTAGGCATGCTTTTTGACGGCGGCCCTGGCATTGGCAAGACAACCCACGCTGTTGTTGCCGCCATGGAGGTAGTTAGAAGACTTCCAGATGACGATGAATTGGCTCGTAAGATTCTAAGTATGAATGTGAGTGATTACGGCCTCAATGCTCGCCCTATCTACTATATGACCTACCCTGAGTTCCTTTCAAAGAAGAAATCGACATTTGACGCTGACCCTGAGGATAAAAGGCAGATGGTTTATGAGATTGATGGGCTTCATGGTCGTTCAAAGTTTGACTTTTTAAACGTTCGAATTCTTGTGATAGATGATTTAGGAAAAGAATACGGGTCTAAGTACGACGATGCGTCTTTCGATGAGATACTTAGAGCACGGTATGACAAAGCGTTACCTACCATAGTGACGACTAACGTAATGCTGGAGAACTGGGAAGCGCAATATCGAGACGCTATGGCTAGTTTTGCAAACGAAGCCTTCGTTCGGGTTCCAATTCTAAGTTCTGACCTTAGAGGAGCGCAATGAAAGAGAGCAGCATGAGGACTTCTTGGAGAACAGTGCAACTGTTTATCTCTGCTCAGGCTGCTGGTGTTTTTGAAGTAGAAGTTGAAACTGATACGAAAAAGGTTCGTTGCAGTTGCCCAAAATGGAAAAAACAATTTAATTGTAAACATACTAGGTTTGTAGAAGAACGCATGTTGATGAATGATGGTCACTACTCCATACTTGTTCCTGGTGAGATTCCAGAAGAATTAGCGTTGGAAGCAAACGACAGTGCGGAGAAGTTTCGTAAGTTTGTTGTGAAGTACGCTAAGATAGAAGTCTTATGAAAAACGGAGACATATCCAACGTCTCCTCTCCGCAGTTGATTGCTACTACAGATGTAGTGATAAAGTTAGTTGAAGAAGAAACTAGAAGATTTTTAGGAAAAACTATTTCCTATAAGATTGGCGACGTTGATTTGCTCGGAGCCAACAAGTTGTGGATACTTGCCAACAAATACGGCGTATCTTTAGAACTCGCTGGTTTTGAATCAGAAGGTTGGACAGAAGAACTTCTTAACAAGTCTTTTGAAAAATTAGAACGTCGTGTAGTTAATCCATTTAACTATTGGCAGTTGTACGAAAGTGTAGATGAGTTAGTCGAAACGCTTCCTTATCGTCCGAACTTAAAGGGAATAGTGGATATTCCTAGCCGAGTTGCGCGATATGGGTCAGCAGGAGTAGAACTAGCCAATCTTTAGAGCCTAGAGGGGGCGACATGGCAGCAGACAATGAACACCGTCTGGTTAGTAAAGTAATACGTGACCGTGACATCGTTCCTGCAATCTCTCGTGGAGTTCAAGATGCTTGGTTCTTAGATGAAGACAACCGCAAAGTCTGGACCTTTGTTCGTAAACATTACAGCGAGTATCGAGAAGTTCCTACTGCCACAACAGTAAAAGACCACTATCCAAATTACAAAGTATTAGATGTTCAAGACAGCATTGAGTATCTGCTTGACACTATCGTTGATTTCCGTCGTCGACTTCTCACTCGTCAAGGTCTTGAGAATGCGGTTGAGTTACTTCAAGACAACAATCACAACGCCGCGCTTCTTGCCATGGAACAGGCGATTGCCAAAGTAAATGAGCAGGGCGTATTAGGAACGCACGAAATAGATTTATCAAAAAACACAGAGCAAAGATATGATGATTACAAGGCTTTACAAAGTAAGAAATTTTTAGGAATACCAACTGGTTTTGAAAAGATTGATGAAGCCACTGCAGGATTACAAGGTGGTCAGTTAATTACTATTATCGCGCCACCAAAGACTGGTAAGTCTCAAATTGCTTTGCAAATGGCTATTAATGTTCACAAACTGGGGTATGTCCCAATGTTTCAATCGTTTGAGATGAACAACCACGAACAGCAACAACGTCACGATGCAATGCGAGCCAACATTTCTCACGGACGTCTTCGTAGAGGTAAGTTATTACCAGCAGAAGAGGCTCGTTACATAGACATGCTCAATGACATGGAGAAGTTACACCCGTTTCACCTTGTTGATGCAGTAAATGGAATTACGGTATCAGCGCTTTCTGCAAAGATTGAACAGTGTAATCCTGACATTGTTTTCGTTGATGGTGTGTACTTGATGCTTGATGAAATAACGGGTGAGATGAACACTCCTCAAGCAATTACAAACGTAACCCGTGCTTTGAAGCGTCTTGCTCAGAAGATAAACAAACCTATTGTTATTACGACTCAAACGTTGTTATGGAAGATGCGTGCTGGCAAGGTAACTGCAGATTCTATTGGATACTCATCGTCGTTCTTCCAAGATTCAGATGTAATTTTAGGTCTTGAGCCAGTTGAAGAAGATGAAGAGATTAGATTGTTAAAGATTGTTCAATCACGTAACTGCCCACCAAGTGAGACTGCCATTACTTGGCGTTGGGAAACTGGTTGTTTCCACGATGAATTAGTTATGACTAAATGTAAATACTGTATGGACTGGAGAAACTAGTGGATGTAGAAAAGGTTCTACTTGCACTTGATTTACCGCTTGCTGCTCAGCGTGGTAACGAAGTTAATGGATTATGTCCAATGCATAAGAAGCGCACTGGAAAAGATGACCATCATCCTTCATGGTGGATAAACTTAACCACTGGCGCTCACATATGTTTTTCTTGCGGTTACAAAGGAAATTTGTACACACTTGTTCGTGACTTAAAAGACATTGATTATCACGATGCAAAAGAATTTATTGAAGGTCAAATAGAACTTCCAGTAGATTCATTACTTAGTCGTATAAAAGATTTGCCTCAATACATACAGCCTGAAGAAGAAGCAATAGGAATGTCAGAGGCTAGACTTGCTGTTTATTCCGACCCTCCAGCACACGAGTTAAAGAAAAGATTTTTAGATGCTGAATCAGCCAAGTATCATGGAGTTTTATGGAATGTGTCTAACACAGCATGGATTTTTCCAATTCGTAATGCTGATTCTTTTGAGTTAATGGGTTGGCAAGAAAAAGGAGCATCAGGTAGATTTTTTAAAAATCAACCAGTGGGAGTTAAAAAATCTAAAACTGTATTTGGTGTAGAAGTTATGGCTACCGATATTCTTGTTGTGGTTGAGTCGCCTCTTGATGTTGTGCGTTTGCGTTGCGCAGGTGTAGAAGGAGCAATTTCTACTTTTGGCGCAATCGTAAGTGAAGAACAAGCAAAGATTATGCGAAGAGCAGATAAAGTTATTGCTGCATTTGACAGTGATGCTGCTGGAATAAAGGCTAACGAATCAATGCGTCCTTATGCTCGCAAATATGGCTTGAATTTGTTTTTCTTTGACTATTCAGGCATAGATGTAAAAGACCCAGGAGACATGGGCGTTAATGAGATTCATAAAGGTATTGAAAATGCCAAGTCTTATATTTTAGGTAAGGAGGCATATCATGTTCAAAGGAACTCTTAAGCCTTACCAAGTAGAGGCTGTCAGCCGTATGGTTGGCGAAAAACGCATGCTTATTGCTTATGAAATGGGTTTAGGTAAGACTTGTATGACAATAGCGGCCCTTGAAAAGTTAAACGATACAGGTCAACTACAAAAAGGTCCTGTTCTTGTAATAGCCCTATCTAGCCTTAAATATCAATGGCAGAAAGAGATAAACAAGTTTTGTAAAAACACTGAGTCTGTAGTTGTAGATGGGACCAAGGAACAGCGCAAAAAACAATATGAAGACGGGCAAAAGGCAGACTATGTAATTACAAACTATGAGTCCATTGTCAACGACTGGGAACTAGTATCTAGATATTTTTGGGGAGCAATAGTCTGCGACGAAGCAACTGCTATCAAAGGCTTTAGGTCAAAACGTTCAAAGAAAGTAAAAGACTTATCAAAGAATGTTCCAGTGCGGTTTGCATTAACTGGCACACCCATAGAGAACGGCAAACCAGAAGAGTTGTATAGCATCATGCAGTTTGTTAACCCTAACCTTTTAGGTAGGTTTGATTTATTTGACCAAACTTTTATTGTGCGTAATCATTTTGGAGGAGTTCAACGTTATCGTAATCTTCCAATATTTCATGAAAAAATAAAACAGGCATCTGTTCGTAAAGTACAGACTGACCCAGACGTGGCTCCGTATCTTCCTAGCGTTATCTACAGAGACCCTATTCTTGTTAAATTTGATGTTCAAGGTTTAAAGTTATACAACTTCATTGCTGAAGAACTTATAAATGAGTTACAAGAAGCGCAACAACTTCTTGGTGCTGGGTTTTCTATTGCAGCCCATTATGGTCAAGGATATAAACCTGGAAGTCCTGCAGACATGATGCGTGGGTCAATAATGTCTAAGATAACTGCTTTAAGAATGATATGCGACAACCCATATATTCTTGCAAACAGTGGTGCTAACTACGATGGAACAAAAGGAAGCGCCTATGCAAATTACCTTTGGAACAATGGACACATAAAGGTAAGAGGAATGGGAGTACCTAAATTAGAAGCAGTTGCCAAATACATTGGTGAACACCTTGAAACTGATTCCGATGCAAAGGTAGTTGTGTTTGCTTCTTATCTTGACGCTGTTGCAACGATACAAGAAAAAGTAGGCGGGACTTTGTACACAGGGCAAATGAATTCTAAAGAAAAAGAAGCCAGTAAAGAAAAGTTTTTAAACGACCCTGATTGCAGAATATTTATTTCATCTGATGCAGGCGGATATGGGGTAGACCTTCCCAATGCAAACCTTTTAATTAACTATGACCTTCCTTGGAACGCTGGATTGGCTGTTCAAAGAAATGGTCGTATAAAACGAACTTCTAGTCGTTGGCCTACAATAACCATACAAGACTTCCTTATGCAGGGCTCCATAGAAGAGCGCCAACACGAGATGCTTCAACAGAAGAACGCCGTGGCTGACGCTGTGCTTGACGGCACGGGAATCAATTCTCGTGGTGGTGTAGACTTGACAGTAGGAAGTCTTTTAAAGTTCATTTCACAGACTAAAGTAGGAGGGGCCAATGGCACGAGTATCTAAAGTAGAACCACGTATGGAACAAGATGACCTTATTGCGCAAGCAAAAGAATATTCTTATGGAAAAAAACAGATTGAACAACTTGAAAAGCGTCAAAAAGAATTGAGAGAAAACCTTTTCACTCACATTGAAGAACGTGGCGAGACCGATGACAAAGGTAATATTATTTTAGAATTGCCTGATGAAGTAGATGATGTTTTTTCTGTAACAAAACAACGCCGTGTAACAAGAAAGATTGATGAAGACATAGCCTTTGACATTATTGATGAAAAGGGTCTTCGTGAAAAACTAGTTAAAATTGTTGAAATAATTGACGAGGATGCGCTTATGGCTGCCCTTTACAGCGATGAGTTAACTGAAGAAGAGATTGATGAAATGTATCCCCAGTCGGTTGTCTGGGCTTTGGTAATGAATAAGAGATAACGATGGCGGGACTAAGAGGCGAGGATGAAATCATTGAGGCATTTAAAGACCTTGAGTACATTCCTGGCTCAAAGAAAAAACGCAGAGAAATAAACCCAAAAGTTTCTCGTCGTAAAAGCGGCGAGACTAATGGTTGGGATGAAAACCCAATCATTAAAACATTAGGTGGTAAAGAAACTGAGGTTTTTACAATCGGTGCACTTGCACAAGCATTGGAAAAGACCATTGTCACAATTCGTTTATGGGAGCGCAAAGGCTATATCCCACGTGCCCCGTATCGACTTCGGTCCAAGACCTTAAAAGGTCAAAAGACTGGAGGAAATCGGGTTTATACCCGCACTCTCATAGAGTCTGCTGTTGATGAGTTTCTAAAACGTAACCTAATTGGTTCCGCTCGTGTAGAGTGGAGCCAACACGAAGACCTGACAGAAGCCTTATTAAGGCGCTGGAAGGAAATCACATCCACCGAGAGCCAGTAGCAATAACTCTGTACAGAGATACAGAATTGTCCGTGCCTCACTACCAAGAAAGAGACAAATGCCAATTACAAAACCAGCAGTAAACGCTGATTCGTATGGTTTAGACGAAGATAGCGAAAATGCAAAACCTAAAGTCGGCACTACCGTCCAACAGGGCTGGGATGCTGCCGATGAACTTCTTAAGTCTGATACTCAAACAGACTTTCCCTCTGATTTTAAATTTTCTGAGGAGCCTCAACTTGTTAAGTTTTTACAAGATGGACCATTTCGCGTCTATGAACAACACTGGATTGAACGTCCAAAAGGAAAGAAATCTTTTGTTGCTCTTGAAGAGAATGACCCATTCACTGAAATACTAGGTAGCAAACCACGTCCACGCTTTGCGTTTAACGTGCTTGTTCTTAGTGCAGAAGCACCTTCTGTACAAATTTTAACTGCACCACCGTCATTGGCTCGTCAAATAAAGAAAGCGCATGACGACGAACGTAAAGGACCTCTTGCAAAAGAGTTCTGGGAACTTTCTCGACTAGGCACTGGCCCGACAACGCAGTACACCCTCAACTTCGTTCGTGGTCGTGACTTAGCCGAGGAGTGGAAACTTAACCTCGATGAGGTTAACGAGTTAGTAGCAAATGCTGTTCCATTTACAGCCGACGTAATTCGAGAGACCCCTCGCTCCGAAATGCTGGAGATTGCTCGCTCCTTGGCATAGCCAAGTTTCCATGCGTGAGAGGGCCTGTTACCTTTCTTTCAGGCTCTCTCACTTTAACGAGAGGGTTTTATGAACATAATTATAACCAAAGAACAACTAAACGAATTAGTTTTGTATTATTTAGAACAACCTTCGTTTGCTTTTGATATTGAGTCTGTTGGCGAAAACAGGATTCAACCTGTTGTAAACGACGTGCTTTGGATTTCCATGGCAACTAATAATCGAGTTGATGTAATTCCTATGGGGCATCCTAATGGGGAGTTTTTGCATTGGGATAAAGAGTTGTTATTAAGTGGACAAAGAAAACTAGAGTTTGGAAAAGAGTTAAAAGAAACAGACTATTCAAAAAACAAATTAAAGTGGAAACCTGTTTTTGGTCCTGCTCCAGAACAATTGCTTCCTGGAGATGTATTCAAAGCCCTTTATCCTTTGTTTTTTAGTGACCAACTAAAGATTGGTCACAATATAAAGTTTGATTTAAAGTCAATTGCAAAGTATTACCGTGGCAGAGTTCCTGATAAACCATTTTTTGACACAATGATGGCAGCCTTTATTATTAATAACAGAACTCGTGGATTTCTTGGCCTTGCTGATTGCGCTAAACGTGAATTGGATTTGACGGTTGAAAAAGGAGTGGGAGCGCAAGTTGAGGTGCATTCTTTTAGCGATGTAGCAAAGTATTCAGGACTAGATGCTGATGCCACGTGGCAGTTGTACAAGGTTCTTGAGCCTAAATTACAAGGGGATTTAACCAAAGTTTGGAATCTTGAAATGGATGTAATTGCTGCTCTTTGTGATATGGAATTAACTGGAGCCAATATAGATGTCAAAGAATTAACAAATTTAAAGCGTAAGTTAGATAAAGATTTGGATGACGCCAAAGCAAAGGCTTGGAAATTGGTGGGAAAGCCATTTGCAATGAACTCAATTCAAGAAAAACAAAAGTTTTTATTTTCCCCAAAGACTGAAGGTGGCAGAGGTATAAAGCCAAACCTAAGAATAAAAGTAGCATTAACTCCAAAAGGTCAAGAGGTTGCCTCTATTAATCCTATGAACTTAGATATACAGCACTATTCTGTTTCTTCAGATGCATTAGAGTTTTATAGAAATAAAGATGATTTAGTAGATGCAATTCTTGAATATCAAGACTTAAACAAGTTAATGACTACATATGTAATGCCTTATCTAGGTGGCGAAGTTACTCACACTGTGATGGGTAAAACTAAAGTTTCTGAGAAGAAGTCGTTATTAATAAACGGCAAAGTACATACGAACTTTAAACCACATGGAGCGGAGACTGGAAGGTTTTCCAGTAGCGACCCAAATTTACAAAACATACCTAGCAGTGGAGATTACGGTAAATTAATTCGTAACCTGTTTATTGCTCCACCAGGTTATAAATTAATTGTTGCTGACTATTCTCAAATTGAACCAAGAATCATTGCAGCGTTTTCTAATGACCCTATTATGGTTAAAAACTATAAAGATGGTGGAGACATATATACAACCATTGGTGAAACTATGGGGGTAGACCGCAAGGCTGGAAAGGTTCTTGTTTTATCAATTGCTTACGGTGTTGGTCCTGAAAAAATTGCACAAAGCATTGGTTGTACTGTAAAAGACGCAAAAGACTTACTAGATAGATTTACCAAGCAATTTAATGACATTTCTAAATACCGAGCACGAGTCATACGCATGGCTACATCCCATACACCTACACCGTATGTGTCTACCTTGTTTGGAAGGCGTAGGTATATCCCTGACCTAAAGAGCAAAGACCAGGGCCTTAAGTCAAGAGCAGAACGTCAGGCTTTCAATACGGTCATTCAAGGCTCTGCAGCAGATGTTATGAAGTTGGCTATTGTTAGAGCACATTCTTGCTTTAGAGATGAGCCTGGAGCCAATGTCATTTTGACCGTGCACGATGAGTTGGTTACCGTTGCCCGTGAAGATTTAGCGGATGATGTGGCAGAAGCAATCCGCGAGTCTATGGAAGGTATTCGCCTTCCAGAGATTAATGTTCCGTTAATTGCCGAAGCAAAAATTGTCAATAAGTGGGGAGAAGGAAAATGAGTAACGCAAATTGGTGGGCCAACAAACTTGGACAACAACCTGCACAACAATCTCGTCCTGCAGACATTCCAATGCCCCCATCACAACAGCCTATGACTCCGTATGTTGCTCCACAACCAATGGTTAATCAGAATGTTTCTAAAGCCCAAAGTGCTAGTCAAACACAATCATGTCCAAATTGTTCTTCTAGCAATTACATGAGTGTTGGTGGTGCAAAACTTCGTTGTTATGACTGCGGGTATCCTTTAGAGCAGTCTGGAAGTAGATATGGTTCTTTAACTACCGCAAAAGTAGAAGGCTCTACTAAGTCAGCAAGAGGAAATGACGTAACAAACAATTTTAACCCACAACAAATTATTGGAAGGATTGATGGATGATAACTGATGAGGCTAAAAAAATTGTTGCGCAACTTAATAAAAAGTTTGGTGATGGTGTCGTTGTATTTGCTAGTGACATTCGTTCTGACCTTGTGCCTAGGTTTACCAGCGGTTCTACAACTCTCGATTATGTTTTGGGTGGTGGATTTCCTGGAAACCAATGGAACGAACTTATTGGCGAGCCTTCACATGGTAAAACAGCAGTTGCATTAAAAGCAATTGCTGCAAATCAAACAAAGAACCCTGACTTTACAACTGTATGGGTTGCTGCAGAAGCGTGGGTTCCTGAATATGCAGAGATGTGTGGAGTCGATACTTCTCGTGTAATTGTTGTTGAAACTTCTGTCATGGAAGAGGCATACGATGCTGTTATTGCATTTGCTGAATCTAAATCAGTTGATGCAATTGTTGTTGACTCTTTGCCAGCCTTATCCCCTTCTCCTGAATTAGAAAAAAATATGGATGAGATGACAGTTGGTAAAGGCGCTTTATTGACTAACAAATTCTTTCGCGTAGTTGGAACGGCGATGAAGAGAAGTCTTGTTGAAGCAGAAAGACCTGTATTAGGAATTGTAATTAATCAATATCGTATGAAAATTGGTGTTATGCATGGAGACCCTCGCACAACTCCTGGAGGAGAAGGAAAGAATTATGCGTTTTTCACTAGATGTGAAGTCCGTAGAGACGAATGGATTGAACTTGGTTCAGGTAACAATAAAGTCAGAATTGGACAAAGAATTAAAGTTAGGACTCTTAAAAATAAAACGGCGCCCCCACAGAGAGTTGCATATTTTGACTTTTACTTCGCAGAAGGCGGCTCTTGCCTTCCTGGAGAATATGATTTTGCTAAAGAAATCGCGTCTTTAGCAGTAGTAAAGGGGATTGTAGAACGCAAAGGTGGGTGGTATTACTATGGAGAAAGAAAATGGCAAGGTATCGAACCAGTTATTGATAGCATCCGTGGCGAAATTGACTTCAAGGAAGAACTTGAAAAGGCTGTCTTTGAGTCATCCGATTCCATTGTGGTGGGTATTGATGAGTAACGGGTTTGTATTGAATGACCCTGAATGGGCTGAAGAGTTAGAACGCGGTGTCGAAAACTACACAGATATGCTTTTTGAAGCCTTTTACGAAGGAACAGATGAGGAAATTTCAGAAACTCTTTCTGGTGAACCTTTTTGTGGATGTAACAGATGTTTTTGGAGAGAGACCCTGTTTTATGTAACTCCTAAGTTGCTAAAAGGGTTTGAGGAAGGCAAAATAGAACTTGAAGAGTAAAGGACAAAAAGAATCTCAGAAGCATGAGAAGCGTCTTGCCAAAAAAATTGGCGGAACACGCAATGCAGCATCTGGGGCTTTGTGGGCACGAAAAGGCGATGTTCGGTCAACTGACCTATTGATTGAACATAAATGGACTGGTAAAAAACAGTTCACTGTAAAGTCTGACGCGCTTAAGAAAAATGTTAGAGAGGCAATCCTAGAAGGACGAATGCCAGTTCTTGGTGTTCATCTTGATGGGGAAAACTATGTCATTCTGCTTGAGGATGACTTCATTGAGATGAGGGAGAAACTAAAGGATGCCTAATACATGGAAGAGCCAGAATACGCTTGGCGTTATAGAGCCCGATGTTCAGGAGAAGACACAGACACCTTCTACCCGCCAAGAGATAAAAGTCAATACAAAGTTATCGCTGGTAAAGCAAAATCATTTTGTTTTGGTGAAAATGGAAAAACACATTGTCCAGTTAGAACAGAGTGTTTATGGGACGCGGTGTCACGGGATGAACCGCACGGAATATGGGGAGGTCTTTCTCACCGAGAACGCAACGCTTTAGTGCGTAAGTGGCAAAAGAAATATAAAAAGAAAATGACCCTAAAAGAATTTATATTCAGTAAGGATATCTAATGCCAGTTCAACACTCGTGGGAACTAAAGAAGTTCCTTGACGCCAAGAAAACTGATACCCGTCTTTTTGGAGATGTAGAGCGTTACTTGATGCGTAGACCAGAGTCTACTCGTCGAACAGATGTTCTACACCCATCAGAAATAATTAAGGCAGATTGGTGTCATAAGTATGCCTTTTACTTGTTAAACGGTGGAAAGAAACAACAAGACAAACCTTCTTTAAGATTACAAAATATTTTTGACGAAGGTCATGCCATACACGATAAGTGGCAAACTAGGTTCTACGAGATGGGCAATTTGTACGGTAAATTCAAATGTGTGTATTGCAAACATGACACTTTTGGATTGTCCCCCAAAAAATGTGAAAAGTGTGATTTTGACGTTCTTGAGTATGACGAAGTAGCACTTAGAGACGAGTCTTTAAGAATTGCTGGGCACACCGATGGTTGGATAAAAGGAATAGGCCAAGATTGTTTAATAGAAATAAAATCAATTGGAGCAGGAACCTTTAGATTTGAATCTCCTGAACTTCTCATGGATGCAGACAATGACATTGCTAAAGCCTGGAAAAACGTTAGAAGACCCTTTCGTGGTCATTTGTTACAAGGTCAAATGTATCTTGAGTTAGCAAAACGAATGTACGGAGCCGAAGCGCCCAATGAAATTGTGTTTATATATGAATTAAAATTAGACCAAAGTTATAAAGAGTTTACGGTAAAGGCTGATTACGAGATTGTAGAACGAGTATTTAATGCAGCCAAGAAAGTATTAGATGCGGTAGATGCTGGTAGCATGCCTGACTGTAACGTTTTTCCAGAGGGGTGCAAACAATGCAACTCGATATCTTAGTTGAAAAGGGAATGAATGTTCCCAAGCCTTCTTATGATTTAATTGTGTTACCCCCTGATATAACTTTGTTAAGTAGTGAGCAGTTAGCAGAAATGTTTACTATATTGACTGGTTGGGCTGATTACACTGCCTCTCAACTGGCTCAAGCACAGATAGCAGAACGCGCTGCCCAACGCGCTTTAGACTTAAAAGTTAATAGGTTAATGGTTGAGAAAATGGGGTCTGCGACAAAAGGTGATAAAGTTACTTTAATAAGAGCGCAAATCGCTATTAATGATGATGTAGTAAGGTTGGAGGATGCTTTAGAAGCAAAGCATGCCTACAGAAAGATGGTAGAGATGATGCTCTCAAATCAAGAGAGAGACATCACTTTAGTATCTAGGGAAATAACTCGGAGAACGGCTGCAGGGCCAAGGAGGGACTACGTATGAGAAAGTTAATTGCACTTGTTTTACTATTGGTTGGAGTTTCATTTCCAGCCCAAGCAAACACACCAACTGTTGCAATCATTGATGTTGGATTCAACGCATCGTTGTTTCCAAACAATGTTATAGCAGAAGTTTGCATAATCTCTAATTCACTTTGTCCAAATGGTCAAAGATTTCAAGAAGGTGCTGGAGCAGCGTCTGTTTCTGCTAACGCGCTACCAGCATTTGCACATGGAACAACGATGCTTTCAGTTCTTACATCTGTAAATCCAGATGCAAAAGTTGTATTAATTAGAGTTTTAGGAATGAACACAAATGGTCGTGCTGGTGCTTACACAATCGATGACATAACAAAGGCTTTAAGTTGGGTAGTTAACAACGCTCCTAAGTACAACATTAAGGCAGTCAGTGTGTCGCAAGGCAAAGTAAATGCGCCATGTAGAGCAACCCCTGAACTTACTGGTGCAATTTCTTCTTTGAAAAAACAAGAGGTAGCAGTCATAGCATCTACAGGTAATGAGAAGAACAGAACTAATATCGCTGTTCCTGCCTGTATTGATGATGTAATTTCTGTTGGAGCAACAGACAATCCAGCCTCATCAGGCGCCGCAGCGTGGGATAAGTCAGCAACCCCTATCATCGCTTTATACAGCAACGGAAATGTTTCTACTGACTTCTACACCAATGGTCGTTTCTTTCACACCGCTATGAATGGCTCACGTCAGTTTGCTGTTGGCACATCTAATGCCACCGCTGCATTTGCTGGTTGGTGGATGAAGAATTTAAAGCCAACGATTAATGAGACTTATGCAAGCATTACAGCAACAACTGCATCTAATCAATGGCTAACAGGAAAGTATGTTCTGATTCCATGAGTGAACCTATTTTGCCTGAAGCACACCAGTTAATAAATAATGACAGAAACGAGTCTTACGACCACCCTTTAGATAATTTTAATAGAATAAAAAAAGGGTGGGAAGTAATATTTGGAATAGATATTACTGAAGAGCAAGTTGGACTCGCCATGGCGTGGGTCAAGATTGCACGAGAAGCCTACAAGCATAAGAGGGATAACTTAGTAGACGGCGCTGGGTATCTTGGGACTGTAGACATGGTCATTACTGAAAGAGAGCGCCGTGCCAACAAAATCATTTGATGGTGGTTTAAAACAAGGTAATGCAGTTACTGTAGGTATAGACCAATCATTAACAGGGTTTGCTTTTACAGCATTGGCTGTTTCTGACCCAAATCAATACATGACTTGGGTTTACAAGTCTCCTTACTTTGGCGTTGAAAGATTGGTTGATATAAGGCAATTTTTATTTGACCATTTTGATTACTTATCAAAAGACCACAAAATTGAAAAAATAGCAATGGAAGGCACTGTTCTTGCCAGCCATTCAGCCTTAGTATTAGGAGAACTTTCGGCCCTTGTAAAACTTACTATCTATGATTATTTTGATAGCAATATTAGATTCCCAGTAATGGTTCCTCCTATGACTTTAAAGAAATACGCAGCAGGTAAAGGAAATGCCAAGAAACAAGAAATGTTGTTACAGATGTATAAACGCTGGGGTATAGAGTTTAATGATGACAACGCTGCTGACTCTTATGCCCTGGCTAGACTGGCTGCTGGCATAGCAAAAGACAAGGTTGAAGAGGCTGTAGTAGAGCAAATGAAAGACCTTAAATACCGAGACCAATCACGAGATTAGCCATACCATTTTGTCCTAGGAGTGGCATTACATCGGAACCAAAGGACTAACAATCGTGTCTACAGAACCAATAGTTTCTACTGAAGAACCATTTTTACGAGTAAGTGCAGGGTCAAATCCTCAGTCAGTTGCTTCAGCAATTGCTCATGCAATATACGACAAGCATGAGGTAAAACTTAGAGCAGTTGGCGCAGGAGCAGTAAATCAAGCCGTAAAGGCAATCGCAATCTCTCGTGGCTATGTCGCACCTCGTGGCATGGATTTAACCTGTAAACCAGGGTTTACCACTATTGAAAGCCGCGATGGAGAGATAAGCGCCATCGTATTCGTCATTACAGCCTGATAAAACAGGTTTATCCTTGGATTAAAGCAAGGGAGTTATTATGGCAAATTGGTCAGACATGGGTCATGCAATGCGTCGTCGCATGGGCCTTTCCGCAAGCCACTCAGAATCGGCAGGTAATATGAAAAACAGAAATATTGATACTCCAGAAGAAATTCTAAATTCTTCAGCACATATGTCAAGTCCACGTCGATATGTAGGCATGGATTATTCAGGTGTTGCAAATGTCAGTGGTAAACCACTTAAAGGCAAACTGATTCCAAAAGGAAATAGACAGGCTGCAGACCCAACAGGCGGAGTAACTAAAGTAAACCGCAAAAATGTTTCTGCAGGTAATGCAGCGCAATCTGAAAGAATGGGAGCGCGGTACACAATCACTACAAAATTCCCAGCGGTCCATTCAATTGAGGCATCAGCAACTCTTGGAAATGCAAAGATTGTTCCATCAAGCGCTGGACGTCAAGCACCAGACTTTAACTATGGAGCGCAGAGCGGCTATTAAAAATGCCAAGACAACCTCGTTCCTCTTTACAGTTCGGGGATGATGACGATGGCTTTGTTAATTCTTATAAAGCAGAGCCATTAGACACACAGCCCCCGTTGTCTTTGGGCTCATCAACAACGGGCTCATTTCAACAGCAAACTTCTTGGCGTACGCCTCGTGGTTCAAAGGTGCCTTTGTCATACTCAAAAAGAACTGCAGGAACAACTTTTAATTTTGATAATGATACATCTACTACCACTCCAAAGTTTGATAGAGGTGGTAATGAACCGAAATGAAGAGTTTAGTGTAGGTCATAATGCTTCAGTTCCTTTGGCATCTGAAGGCGCTGCAAGTTATGCAAAAGAAGCAGGATTGTCACGACCAAGCAGATTTGACAATGTTGTTGTAAATACTCCACAAGCAAAAAGAATTGCTCAAGAGTATCAGGCTGCACCAGAGTTTGATTCTAAAGCAGTCCCACACTACAAAGCAATGGCAGAAGAAACCAAAAAACAATTTGATTTTATGACTCGCCCTAAATCAAAAGGTGGGTTAGGGGTTGATGTGCAAGTTACTAAAAGTGACCCTTATGCAAAAGCAGCCCATATGATGCAAGATGCTGGACAGGGAAGATTTAAAGTATTTTCTACAGCATCAACAGGTGGTCATCCATACTTTTCTAATGATGAAAACGATATGTTTCGTGCAGTTCATGATTTTTTTGGTCATGCTGCTACAGGGCGAGGGTTTGACCCACATGGCGAAGAGGCTGCTTTCCGTAGTCACCACGCCATGTTTACTCCTCTGGCCCGTCCTGCTATGGCAACAGAAACTCGTGGTCAAAATAGCGTTTTAAATTATGGTGATAGAAAAGGAGACTTTCCTACTCAAAAAGTAGCAACTTTGCCTTCTTCTGGGTTAATAACTCCAATTGGTCGTCGTGCAGAGTTTTTACGTTCTGCTGTTGAAGCAAAAGCAGCACACGAAAAGATGTTAAGAGGGTTTAAATCATGATTGTAAAAGCAAAAGTTGACATTAAAACTTTAGAATTTATGCTTGATTTGCCACAGTCATTTGTAATAAAAGACATAAGTACAACAGAAGAGACTGCAGTGCTCACAGTTGAAACTGATGACCAATCAATTCCTGAACAGTTTTCTCTTGTGTATGAATCTGATGAATATGGAAATGTTGTTTTAACAAGATTTGGAGAAATAGCAAATGATTAGTCATCAAGAGTTTGCTCGTCTTGTTAACAAAGGTGGAACATCACGTAAATTTAGAGGAATGAAAGCCGTAAAAGGACCAGGAGTTATGGTTTCAGAACTTGGCGCCGAAGAAAAAAGCGCACCACCTCTTACTACAAAGCAGGCTAAATCATACTTTGAAAGACACGAACCTACTGCTACGGATGAGCAAGCACATGGTGGTTGGAAAGAAAAGGGTGTCATTTTTCAAGATAAAAGCCGTGTATATGAATCGTTAAAAGAGGCTCGTATTGCTGGTAATAAAAATGAACAAATTGCTGGTTGGGATTTAGGCAAGGGCGATTCAGAACATGGTGTAGATATCATTCGTCCTGAAGGTGGAAACATCTACTTTAATCGTGATATGCCAGGAAAACAGTCTGATTGGAACTGGCGTCAAACTTCTCATACAACAAGTGAGTATGAACGTCTTCCTCAGAAGCCAAAAACACAGGACAGAGTTGACCAAGCACAAGTAAACCGTGGAGCAACTCGCAAAACTAAAACTGGAAAACAAGTTCCTGTAACAATAAATGAAGTTATGGCAAAGATTTCTAGAAACAGAAGAAAGACGGGAATTAAATAATGCCAACAAGTGCTAATAACTTCTCTGCTAATCAAAACTGGCAATCTTTAGGTGCTGGTGGGTTTTACGGATATAACAATCAAGGTGGTGCAGGCACACCTGTAGCACATGACACCATGGACGCTCTGCGTATTGGTGTTGGTCGTATCCCTTCTGCAGAGTACCCAGATGGTTATTTAGGAACAATTCGTTCTCGTCGTGATGACAGACTTCTTGACTCTGTAAAAAGCCGTGTAAATCAAAAGGCTTATCAACGTGGCGTTCACAAGGGTGAACGTATTGAGCCTTCTATGTATTTTTGGCCTCAAGAATTTACTGCTGATATGGGAATTATGCGCCAAATGCGTGCACAAGCAGACTCAAGTTCTGGAGCAACAGTTTATCGCACAACCAGATTTGCGCCACAAACACAACTAACTCCTGCTCCACATCTTGTTAATGATGGTAAATCAAACCTTGTATCTAATGCACCAGGTGAAATAGATACTCGTCGTCAAGACATGCTTGCTTATCTGAAACCTGCGTGGCGATAATGACACAAAAATACGATGGAGTTTATGACTATACAAAACCTTGGCGTGCACCTGTTCAACCTGACCAAGTAGCCAAACGTTGGCAATACAATGGTCCTTGGTCTAGCAATATGGAACGATTAACATCTCAAGCCTTGATGATAATGAATGTTCCTGCGGCTGAAATTTCTGCAATGGTTCGCCCACCTCTGCCACAGATTCGCCTATTTCCAGAACGATATGGCTATGACCGCCGTGCTGTAGGTATAGATGACGTTATAACTGTAGATAGAAATTATGTAGAACCACGTATTTCCTGGTACTCAGGAAGTCCTTCAGGGTACACTGGAGCATCTAGAAACACGTTAGGAAGTGAATAATGCCAATTATTGGACCTATTGTTGCAGCAGTTGCAAGAGCCGCAGCAACTCGTGGCGGAGCCGCTGTTAGCGCTTCTCAATTTGCTCGTGGTGCATCGATACTAAACAAAGTTGGCAAAGTTGGCAAAGTTGGCAACCTTGGACGTACAGCATTGCTTATGTCTGCGTTTTCTGGTTCAGGTAGTTCAGGAAGTGCATCTTCTGGAGTATCATCTTTTCCACAATCAAGTGAACCAGCAAAAAAACAAGGATTAGATACTTATGGAGATGGGGCTTATTAATGACCGATGATGGAGATGGCGCCCTAACTATGGAACTACAGGCTGGGGAGATGGCTCAAAATGCCATTACCTACAATGGTTCTTCTGCATGTCCAACCTGTGGAGTAGTCATGAACCCTGTAGAATTTCTATCAAATCAAGGTCATTGTTTAAAATGCATGACTAAAAAGAGGATTAAAAGAGCAAAGGATTTAATGCAATGATGTTTAATGACCGTCGTAAGGCTAGATTTATAGCCAAAGTTAATTCACCAAAAGCAAAGGCTCGTGCATTAAAGGCTGTACAACCTAAACCTAAAAAAGAACCCTCAACATTAAGTAAAAAAATTGGTGGAATGATGATGGGCACAGGTTCAAGCAATACAAAGACCGTAAAACAAAATCGTGCTGCAATCGATTCTGAAATGAAGAAAGGTTACTAATCATGGCAGTTAACTCATCACGCTCAATGAACAGTTGCTTAAACGATGGAGCAACAGATGGCAAGTACCGTAAAGTTCGCCCAGATACAGAAGAGAATGCAATGAACACTGCAGCAACTGAGGCCAATCGTCAATCTCTACATCCATTCTATGGATATGGGTTTAATACTACTGAATACCCAAACAAGGTAAATCCAGGTAAGTAATCATGGCTGTTAATCCAGTGCCTGATAGAGCAAACGACCCTCGTCGTACCGCTCATTACCGTGAGCATCTAGACCTTGCTCTTCAAGGCAAACTTGGCGCACTTCCTGTAAACAGCACGTGGGCGAGACTCGCTAGTGATGAAGACATCAAAGCAGGAAACTATTCGGGTTCTCCATTGAGCGGAAGAACAATAGCGCCAACAACAGAGGCTATTGCTCTTCGCCGTATCAACGCTATAGTTCAAAAGAAAAATACATTAGGTAAATAATCATGAACTTTAATGACCGTCGTAATAAAGCCGATGAAAAATTAGCAAATTCTGTTATGCAAAATGCAACAACTAATTTAAAGGCTAAATGCGGTCATGAAGATATGTTGGGTTATTTTGCAGGAACAGTTTGCCGAGATTGTGCTCGTAAAGGACACAAGAAAGCAATGGGTAAGTAATCATGGAGTTTAATGACAGAAGATATAGTACTAATGTTAGAAAAAATGAAATTGCTTGCGAAGTTTGTTCTGCAAAAAAACAAGAAACTAGTCTTTATCGTTATGGGGGAACTGTTTATTGCGAACAAGACTTAGGAAGAGCCCAAAATGAAGGATGGCATCCTGGTTCTACTAAAGTTACCGAGGTTAAATAGTCATGGCTAAAAGGACTTCTAATAGGAATGCTGAACCGTTAATTTCAAGTCGTACTCCTTTTCAGGGCTCTAGTATGCGAGGCATTGAAGGTTTACCATCAACTCATGGTTGGTTATCTGGAACGCAGTTTTCAGAACAACTAAAAGCGCTTAAGAATCCTGATTATACAGTTATGTCATATAACACTCCTATTGCTGTGCACCACGAAGAGGGTTGGCATTACCCAGATGTTTCTCATAGTCCAACAACAGGTAAGCATCAGAGCATTGTTCGTAGAGCAATCGGTGTTAAAAGCGCTCGTGAAAAGAAGATGGAAGAACGTGCTGCTAAACGTGCTGCAAGACAACCCGTTGACCAAGGTGTTTCTCTAGACTAATTATATGGCAAAGGGCAAAAGTGGGGCGTTATCAAAAGTTATGACCAATGATGGTCGTAAAAATGGCAAAGCACGTAAAAAGAATCCAAAGAGCAATAAGCAGACAGGCAAGACTATTGGTGGGTATTCTCCCGCTAAACTGGCTGCAAGAGCATTAAAAAGAAATGGTATTGTAGACTAATAACCTTCGGAATAAAACAAGGAGCACTATGAGTAATATACCCATTCTAGGTTCTAAACCTATTGAGAAAAAGAAAACGTTTCGTTTATTGCATTGTTGGGTTTGCGATACTTTAGAAGAACTGCCTCCGTTTGAAGGACCTGCCAATCAAGATTACTTACTTGAAGTTGCTTGCGAAAAACATGTTTTTGATTCTGGTGAACCACATAAAGGTAATTTGTTCGTAGATATTCCAGTGGATGCATGGCGTGACTCAGAGACTCGTAGAGATGCCATTCGTCAAATAAGACAGGGTGGTTCAAAAGGTCTTGCTGAAATTGATGACACCTTTTATGAGACTCGGTCAACCTTTATGGAAGATGCAATGAAGTGTTACAAGGCACACAACAGTCCTAAAGACGGCTGCAGCGATTGGCACATCCCTGACAAAATGTTAGTTCCAAACACAATAAAAGAGCGCCGTAAAGAAGGACTAGATAGTTATGAAAGCACTCCAGGAGTAAAGACATACTTATGTGATTTTTGCCCTGTAGCGATAAAAGTAGCCGAACGTAAACAGAAACTGATGGGACTATAAATGGAACCTATAATTGACCCAATTGAAGCAGAGAAGGCGTGGCAAGACCTTGGAAGGCCTGAACCAAAAGTTCAGTATTCCTACACAGTAATAGTAGATATAGAAGGCGCTATTCATACACAGATATTAGAGCCATCAGATAAAGTTATTAGACGGGCCAATACCTTTGATATTTACTCGACTTGCAAAGATTTAGTAAGTGATATTGAGTCTCAACTATTGGCAGACCGTGTAGCACGGGCTGTAGTTGCATCCCTGCAACCTACAGATAGCGCCAAAGAATTACGAGAAAGACTCATGTCTGCTCTTAGCGATAGAGGCATAGAGACACCAGGCGCGTAAATAGACATAGACTAGGCACATGGAACGCCAGTTTGGTCTAGATGAGCCTGTTGAAGTTCAACGTGGCTCTACCTCATACTTTTCTAAACCTGAAGAAGAGTTAGACCCACAGTTATTTACTGGCACAGTTCTCAAAGGCTGGGTGCGTAACGGCATTCTTCACTTACTGTTTGATTTTTTGAATGAACAATACAGACACCCAGACCTTTGGGCTCATGCATGGATTGCAGGTTCCGCAGTATCTTTTCAGTGGGCAGCACATCGTGACCCAGGAGATTTAGATGTTTTAATTGGTGTTGATTATGTTCAATTTAGAAAAGCACATCCTGAATACATAGGACTGTCTGATACAGAGATTAGCAAAATGCTCAACGAAGACTTTCGTGAGTATTTACAACCAGAAACAACTAATTGGCATGGCTTTGAAGTTACCTTTTATGTAAACCCTGGTGCTACAGATATTAGAACTATAAATCCTTATGCTGCATACGACTTAAAACATAATGAATGGACTGTATTCCCACGTAGAACTTCTGCTCCACAAAATGCTGCATGGGAAAAGGCTGCTCAAAGTGACCGTACCATGGCTGTTAATATTGTATCTAGATATTCAAAAGCCTTAACCGAAATGCAATCTGCTTCAAATGATGCAGTACGGCGCAATGCAGAGTTTAAAATACAACAAGCACTGCAACATGGTGCAATGTTATTTGATGACATTCATCGCTCACGTAAACTTGCTTTTACAGAATTCGGTAAAGGATACGATGACTTCCACAACTATCGTTGGCAGGCTGGTAAAAAGTATGGAACTATCCCTGCTCTTCGCAAAATGCATGATTATTTAAAAGATTACGAAAGTCAACAGGCTTTAGAAACTTATGGCGTAGAGTTACCAGATACACAGACGCTTATCAGGAGAGCAGCAACTTACCGAGCAAAGGATTAACTTGAACATACTACTATCACTAAACGGGATACTAAAAGCAGATTCTGGAGAACCAAACAGAGCAGGAGTTATCCTGTATTACGCTCTCAATGCTGCTCATCGCGTTGCTCTCATTACAAGCGACACTGGTGTTGATGCAAGGCACTGGCTTAATTCTCACGGAATTATTGGTTACGATGACCTGTTAGATAACTCTGTTGAATTAGCAGGAGAGATACTAAAAAGGCGTCAATTCCTTTTAAGTAGGGGCAAAGCATCTATAGAGTTGTATGTAGATTCTGACCCAGAGATGTGTGCGTGGGTCTTTGAGCATCAGAGCGTTCCAACCCTCTTACTTAGTCATCCCAGTTACTTGCCAGTACAGTTCCGACCAGATGCCCCTCGCAAAGTACGCAAATGGAATGACATAGAAGACGCTATTACAAAAATAAACATTGCTAAATCAAAGTTTGCATCACAACCTAAAGAGGCCGAACTGTGGCAAGATTAATCTTTTCTGGCACAGAGGTGGGCAGCAATCGCACACTGTTAGAGGGCCAACCCGTTACGCACATGGGGTTGAATTACTGGGGCCTACGCAAACGAGGGCTGCCAAAAACTAAGATATGGTTAATATCCGAACATTTTAATGACAATGTAAAAGTGTTTATTGAGTCTGGTGCACCGCAGGCTGATGAGGCAGGCTTATCTAAAGAAGAACTTATAAATGTAGCCGCAGACTATCAAGAGTTTTTGGTTAACAATGCAGACAGAGCAGAGGCATTTCTAGAGTTTGACTCACAAGTTTTGGGCAAAGAATGGGTAGAACAACAACGTCCTTTCTTTAGCAACGACCCTAAACTATGGGTCATCTGGCATCAAGAGTATGGCCTGCAAAACCTGAAAGAACTATCCCGTCAATTCCAAACTGTTGCAATACCTAATGAAGAGATTGAATCAGTAACCAATTTGGCAGGTATAACCAGAGCCTATGAAAGGCAATACCAAACCAAGTACCACGCCATAGGATGTGCTAAACCAGACAACTTAAGACAGATACCATTTGCCACAGCCAGCACATTGTCATGGCTTTCGCCCATGAGAAGAGGCGAGACAATCATTTGGGATGGCACCAAGTTAGTTAGATATCCCAAGAAGATGAAGGACCAAGCCCGCCCCAGATATAAGTCAGTTGTTGAAAACGCAGGACTGGACTATTTAGAGTTTGTCAACGATAGTACCCTTGAAGCAACTAAAGTAGCAGTATGGTCATACCTACAGATGGAGTCGTCAATGGATAAGAAGAGACCTGATTTACACATCATCGAGGGTGGCAAAGAGGGAGAAGTATCTGATAATAGCGATACGCCCCTTATGTCTGGTTTGATGGAATTGGGGGGGTACCTTTCTGATAACAGTGGAGCAGAAGGGAGGAAAGTGGAGCGCAATGAAGTTGTTCCAAGAGCCCCTGAAGAGATGCAAAATCTTCCTGTTTTTAACTTCAATGTAAAGACTGTAGTAGAAACTGACGAGAATGGAAAGGACATACTTAAAGATGTACCTGTCATTCAAACGCAGAGTGGTTCGATTCGCCAATGTAACACCTGCTTTGTTGCTGCTAACTGCCCTGCTTTCAAACCTGATAACTCATGTGCCTTCAATCTCCCAGTTGAGGTAAAGACTAAAGAACAGTTAAAAGCCCTGCTCACAGCCATAATTGAGATGCAAGGACAGCGTGTAGCCTTCATGCGATTTGCTGAAGAAATGAACGGCGGATACGCAGACCCTAACGTTTCACAAGAGATTGACCGTTTATTTAAGTTAGTCAATCAAATAAAAGAAATGGAATCTAATAAAGAGTTTATACAAATAACTGCCCAAAGACAGAGCGCAGGTGGAGTTCTTTCAGCCATCTTTGGCGATAGAGCGCAGGCACTTCGTGAGTTACCAGAGACTCTGAGAGAAGACACTGTTACCAAAATTATATCTGAATCAATTGAAGAGTAATCTGATAACAGCAATTATCAGGACATGAAATAGGGTTTACCCTTTGTAGTTATAAAAAGCACTAAATAAAGTTAATAAGTAAATGATAGGCTTTGCCTCATCATAATGTGTCTCCCTTTGAGGGGTATTCAATCAACTAGAGAAATAGTAGGGTCTTATGAATTATTTTTCGTTTAAATTGACAGAGGATTTTATTACTCAATACAGGGGTAAGAAGTCTCCTTTTGGATACATAGATGCTGGTGGTAACTCTGTAGGAGAAATTACTTTTTTGCGTACCTATTCTCGCATTAGGGAAGATGGTCGTAAAGAAACATGGGTCGATGTATGCGAACGCGTAATCAATGGCATGTATTCGTTGCAGAAAGACCACGCTAAAAGCCAGAGACTTCCATGGTCTGATGCAAAAGCAGCAGCGTCAGCCAAAGAGGCTTTTGACAGGCTGTTCAATCTAAAGTGGACACCACCTGGACGTGGCTTGTGGGTGATGGGCACACCGCTTGTAAATGTCCAACGAAACTCAGCAGCATTACAAAACTGTGCATTCGTATCAACTGGCTCTATGACTAAGACTGACCCAGCAAAGCCGTTTGCTTTCCTGATGGAAGCATCGATGCTCGGAGTTGGAGTTGGCTTTGACGATAAGGGCACAGACAAGGACTTTACTATCTATGAACCACAAGGAGAACAGCCCTATGACATTCCAGATACCAGAGAAGGCTGGGTTGAATCAACAGCCACCCTCATCAATGCCTACCTACGACCAGATTCGAAGAATCCAATATTCAATTATGAAGCAATCCGTCCAGCAGGCCAACCAATTAAAACGTTTGGAGGAACAGCAGCAGGACCAGACCCACTAATTAAGTTACATGACTTGATTCGCGGAATGTTTACTGGTCGTGCAAATCAAAAGTTAACTCGTAGAGACATTGCCGATATTGGAAACATGATTGGTGTTTGCGTTGTATCTGGAAACGTTCGTCGTTCTGCTGAGTTACTGATGGGCAGACTTGATGACCAAGAATTCCTAGATTTAAAGAACTACGAGAAGAACCCAGAGCGCATGGCTCATGGCTGGATGTCCAACAACTCTGTTGAGGTATCTGTAGGTCAAGACCTAAGCCCAATCATTGATGGCATTGCCCGTAATGGTGAGCCTGGAGTTATTTGGATGGATGTTACTCGCAAGTATGGTCGCCTCGCAGACCCAGAGAACAACAAAGATTGGAGAGCGGTAGGTTATAACCCATGCGCTGAACAGTCCTTAGAGTCTTACGAATGTTGCACCCTTGTAGAAACTTATCTCAATCGTCACGATGACATTGAAGACTTTAAGCGCACCTTAAAGTTTGCTTACCTATACGCCAAGACTGTAACTCTATTGCCTACACATTGGGAAGACACCAACGCAATCATGCAACGCAATCGCCGTATTGGAACTTCTATATCAGGCATTGCAAACTTTGCAGATACCAAAGGACTTCCTGTTTTGCGTGATTGGATGAACCAAGGCTATGAAGTAATCAAAGGTTATGACAAGACTTACTCTGAATGGCTTGGCATTCGTGAGTCAATCAAGATGACCACAGTCAAACCATCAGGCACAGTTTCTATTCTTGCTGGTGAATCTCCTGGAGTTCACTGGTCGGTTGGTGGTAAATACTTTATGCGTGCTATTCGTTTTGCAAACAATGACCCAATGCTTCCACTATTTAAAATGGCAAACTATAAAGTTGAACCTGCAAATGAATCTCCTGATACGACTTCTGTTGTCTTCTTCCCTGTAAAGTCTAACGCTATACGTTCTGAGAAGGATGTAAGTATCTACGAGAAGATGGCTCTTGCTGCTACTGCACAAAGATATTGGTCAGATAACTCTGTAAGTGTGACTATCAGTTTTGACCCTGAGAAAGAGGCTTCGGCTATTGGTACGGCTTTGCATATGTATGACGGTCAACTCAAGACCGTATCCTTTTTGCCAAGTGGTAATCACGTTTATCCACAAATGCCTTACACACAAATAAGTGAAGACCTTTATGAAGAAGCATATATGGCTATATTTCCAATTGACTTCAGTGGTGTCTATGCTGGAATGGCTGCCGATGCAATTGGTGAAGCGTATTGCACAACAGACGCGTGTGAAATTAAACTAATTTCAAACTAAGAAGAAAGCCCCCAATTAAGGGGGCTCTCTTTTGGTATTGCTTCTGGTATGGCTTTGCTTTACTAGCCTTTACCTATTGCTTTACCTATTTAGTTGTTGCCTTTGCCTTCCGCTATTGCTTTGGCTTTTGGCTTCGTATCAGGGAACTTCTCTATCCATTCTAAGGTTCGAGGTGTCATTCCCTTCCACGAACTCCAATCTTTGCCCCCATTACTCATGTGATGAGCAATTTGAGCATTGACCACAGGATTTAGCAGTTCGGCATTGGAACCCAATCCAAACTTCGCTCGTCTTTCTTCTCCCAACTCTCCTAGCATGTTTATCTGAAACAAGCCGTATGAGTTGTCACCTGTTGCGGTGTTCCCATTATGGGCAAGCGGTCTACCTGTTGATTCTTTTTTAGCAACTGCCCATGCTTCTCGTATTGCTTTGCCTTCGAACCCTACTGCTTTCAGTAAGGCTATTAGTTCTAGGTCACTCAACTTGTGAGCGTTCTCGAACTTGGCAAGCACTCTTTCGCTGGACTCTTGCTCAGTTACTTGTGCTTCTGCTTTAGTAGGACTAAAGGCAGGAGTTACTCGACCTATTCCAAACGCCCCTGAGAGGAACGCAAAGGATAGAGCCAGCACAACTAACCGATTTTGTGTTTCTAGTTTCATCAGTTCTCCTAGTCCAGAAAGTCATTGACAACTTCACTCGCCCTTGATTTCTGGTGTCGAACGCGGTGTAAGTAGCGTTCTGTAGTTTTTATAGATTGATGACCCAATCGCTCTTTTACTTCATGGACATCAACGCCGTTCTTTAACAACTGCGTTGCGTTCGCATGCCGTAAATCGTGAGTTCTTGGAATCCAATCCATTCCTGATTTGGCTATTGCTTTGTTCCAAATGATTCTCCATGTATCTCGTGGCAGGTGGCTCGGTTTGTCAATGCTGACATGCCCCTTTTGGTATGACTTTGCTCTTTGCGACTTCCGATACTCTCGGACTATCGCTTTACACTTGTCACACCTACAAAACCCACTTGCGTAAGCCCTGAGAGTGCCATGTTGGAACAGTTTTCCGTCTTTCACGAATGGTCGTGAAGACTTTTCTGCGCCACGAGAATCCTTTAGTTTATCTTTTGGTATGACTTTGCTTTTCTCAAACACTAGGTCTTCTTTCCCTATGCGATTTAGCCTGACATACGCTTGAATCTCCTGTATTAGGGCTTCGGGTAGCACAACTACACGCTTGTAGCCTGACTTAGTAGCGTCAACAACTAGGAATCTTTCTCCGTTGTTATGCTTCTTGCCGAGTTCACTCACCCTTCTTTGTAAGAACACTTCTTTTGTATGCGGATTAAAGTCTTTTGTTCTGATTTCAGTTGCTTCTCCAAACCGCGCTCCTGAAGCAACTAGGAACTTGGCAAACAACTTCGCCCCTTCAGTTGGCAAGTAACTTACAATCTTCTTGAACTCATCAGGTGACACCACATTCACAATGTCCGATTTGCCCACCTTGACCTTTATGCCCCTAGTTGGGTTGTTATGGGCGATTTGTTGCTCTATGAGCCATTTATACAGAGAGCCCAAGATTGCCCTGATTTGGGCGATTGTGGCGTTCCCTACCCCCTGCCCCTTCAATTCGCCTAAGAGTTCTCGGATTTCAAGCGTGGATAGGTCAGATACGCCTTTAGAGCCGATTTGGGGGGCTAGATACCGCTTCCATAGGGATTCATACCCCTTCTTTGTGATAGGCAGTAATTCTGCCCTTAGAAGCCATTTTTCAGCATACTCAGAAAGGGTCAAATTAGCCCTAGAAGGGCTCTCAGAGCCCCCATTCTCCATGCGTAGTGCCTGATACTGCGCTTCATTGAAAGAGCCCCAAGTGCCAGCAGAAAGCCGTTTAGAGCCCTTGCGATAATAGCCTGTGAATCTTGACCCACGCTTAACCACATACGCCATGAGAGCCCCCTTAGTTACTCACGAGTAGGTTACTGACGAGTAACTTACCCATGAGTAACTTCTAGGTCAAATTGGGGGCAATAAAAAAGCCCCCATAACCGATTGGTCATGGGGGCTAGTTCACTTCATAGTGAATAAGTGCTTAAACAAATTAACTAACTTCGCTATGTGTTTTTATTTTTACTTAACTTCATGTGTTGTAATACTGATAACACCATTACAAAACATGTTCCTGTTAACGCAATTATTATCGCTAACACATCTGTTAATTCAAGTAACATAATTAAATACTCCCTTCTGTATTTTGTTCTTCACTTACAACTTGTTTCCGATTGAGATTCCATTCTTCTATCGTCTTTCGTTTCCATACAGGAGTTCTTCCAATGTAACTGTCGGGTTCGGGAAATGTGTTTCTTTTCCGATAAGTGTAAAGGGTTGAATACTTCAATCCTGTTATCTCCACGAGTTGTTCGTTTGTTACCCACTCTGATTGCTCACTCACTTTTGTTCCTTATCTCCTAATAGATTGCGAAAGTATTTCTCAATCTTGACTAATCCTTCATACAGTTCCACATCATCTTCATTATCAGCATGGTCTAATGCCACTTCTAATGTTTTAAGAAATGAATGAATACTTTTAGGTCGGCTCATTTGTTATCTCACTTTCAGTAACTTCTTCAATGTCATAGAAGTTTGCTTGGATAGGTGGATTATCTTCATGCCATTCATCAAGGTCTGTCATTTCCGCAATTTCTTCGGCATGAGTTTCTGAATCTGCTTCTACTCTTAACGAGTAAGTAGTTGTCACGCTAGTAGTTACCCAATAGATACCCATTTAGTCTTTACTCCTTCCTAATTTACGAAATAGTTTGTTGCGTTCTGTTTCAGTAGTGCCACCCCAAATCCCGTAACGAATCTGATTGGTCATGGCGAATGAAAGACACCTACTCATCTCATGGCATTGAGAACACAAAGATTTTGCCAATGTAATCTTTGTAATGTCTTCTTCAAGAGTTTCTCCACTAGGAAAAAAGATTTCAGGGTCACTCTGTTGGCATGGGGTCTTATCTATGTCACGCGGTGTTGGCATTTTAAGATTGAAGACAGGATTGTTAGTTGCTCTCTTGGGTTGTGATGAAGGCAATTTTTTTAAGTAAGTCATTCGCTCTCCTGTTCCTTAATAAAATTAACGAATTGGTCAAGCGCACCTGACAATTCTTCGGGGTCTGTATCTGTAAGTTTTAAGAACATCTCAACTACTTGAACCAATCCCCAAATTAAGTGTTCAGGGTCTAGTTCATAATGTTCCATAACATGATTGAGTTGTGCGTTAGCCAACGCTTCTGTCACATCACTAGGAATTGGGTCGGGTCGGTCTTGTTCTAACTTGTATGACCTGAGTATCTTCAAGAACTCGTTAGCAAGAGTAAGACCCTTAACTGTTTCCACTTGTCTTTCATTCATGCGTTAATCCTTTCTTTGTATTGGGGTAAGTCATTGTTATTTTGGTGGTCGTTCTCGTTACAATCCGAACAAATCGTTTGTTTTGTGTTGTGTTCACAACCGCACTCGCAATCACAGATTCCACAATCTGTTTCACATTGACACTCTCCATAATTCTCCCAACGCCATTCACAAGTCATTTCTGTTTCATCACTAAATTGAAGATTCCCATTACTGTATTCACCTTCACCAACAAATCCGTCTTCGGTTTCATACTTGTAATTTATTTCCGCAAATGGATACAACTCTGCCATTTTATTAAAGACAGAAATTGGCGGTGACCATGCGGTTGAGAATCTAAAGACTACGCAAGTTTCGCTCTCTAATGTTAGTTCTACATCTCTTGCGTTCCACTTAGTTCCCCAATTAGCATTTCTCCATTCATACCAACTAGGAAATCCATACTTCTTTGTTAGTTCATCAGGATTTTTATTATTGGGTGATTCAGAATCTTCTAACTCTTTTGGCATAGGAATAATCCTGTTGAAGTCAAGCGGTTGTTGAGAATCGCCAACTATTCCTTGAATTAGTTTTGTAAATTGTTTTGTGTTTTGTGTTGTGATTGTTAAATAGTTATTTGTCCAATTAGGCATGTGTTTTCCTTTCTTTGGAAATCAAGTGAGAGCAGATACAACTCGTTTTCATGTAACTATGAACAGGAGCGTTACATAAAAGGTCTTGATTGCTCTTTGGCATTAAACATAGTCATAGGAAATGAAGTAACCCATGAAGTTAATTGCTTTAACTCTCACTTGATAAGTTGATAGTTATTTAGTTAATTGCTTGAAAGCGTGGTATCTCCAATTTCTAGCACGCTTTACAGTAATGACATTGTGACAATTTTGACAACGAACTACACACTTTTGTATTTCTTTTTCTATCTTTTTTATTGGGTCAATGTCACGAATCATGTCAGCGATTGTGTATGCCTTTTTACCCCTTGTGTGTAAGTGGTCAAAGGTTAGATTGCGAATGTCTGAATCCATAACCTTAATTACTTGTTTGATTGTGGAATTGGGAACTTTTCCACTAAGTAACTTCTTAATGCGAAGTTTCTTTTTGGCGCAATCAACGCATGTATGTTTGGCAAAGTATTTCGCCAAGAAAGTATGAATCTCTTTCTTACGCTTCCTTCTATTCTTATACATTCTTTGTAATTGCGCTTTTGTGTTCTTGCGATAGTAAGTCTTTTGCCGTTCGCTTTGGCAAGGTCGGCAATAGGGTTGTGTATTGCCAACAACGCCACGATTAGAACGCTTCTTGTTGAATGAAGTCAATGACTTTCTAGTTTTACAATGACTACACATCTTTGTATTCATTATTTCTCCTAGTTAAGAACCTGATTTACGCAATTAAAACAGAACCACAAAACAGGAACGCCGTATGAATCACTCACATACTTACCCGAAGTTGTTAGTCCGTCTTGCTGGCATGAATCACAATTAGTTAATTGGTCAGGTGTAACTCTGATTGCTTCCGCATAACCCATAGTTACTCACCTTCAATCATGGTAAAAGAAGTTCCGATAGCAACCCCAAGTAGAGTTGCTATCGTTACTAATAAAAAGAATGTAATCACTTATTTATCTCCAATCATTTCGTCAATCATCTTTTGACATGAGCCGTAACCGAGAGCATTTGCGTAAGGCGTATTGCCTACATAACAGACATCTCGCGTAGCCCATGACACAAAGATTGTTAGAACAATAGAAGGAAGGATTACAAGAACAATCCAACCCCTACGAGTTAATTTAGTAGCCATGATTACTCCTTTGGAAATAGATTGTTTAATGGAACTGTTTTGTAATGAACATCATTATTGTTGCTAGGTGTCATGTAAGCGACAATGAATCTACTGCCTGTTGTCTTTACAATAATTCCAGCGCGATACCTTCCGAACGCACCTACGGCAACTACATCTCCAACCTGTGCGTTGTATAGCGGTTCAGTAGGTCTAGGAACTCTCTTTAATGAGAGAGCCTGTAACTCTTGCTTTCTTGGATACATAAGAGCAAGCAAGTCAACTTTCTTCTTAATTTTTTTATTGGCAGATTCGTAAGTTGTATCTCCACTTGTCCAAGTAACAACTCCTTGCCAACACCAATCTAAGTTTTCCATTCGGTCATAGAACGCACCGACTTCCCATACATAGGTCATAAACTTTTCAGTAGAACTATTTTTATTACTAGGACTACTGTAATCCCTTCTCCAAGTAATTATTGCGAACCCTTTGTAAAGTTCACAACGAAGGTCTTGATTAGTTATACGAGCGTTCGGTGTATAGAACTTTGTAATTGCTCTTTGGAATCGTTCTAAGTAGAAGTCTTCCGTTGGTAATTGTTGTGTTGTTGTCATAGCAATCATTAGCCCACCAAATCTTTCGCTTCAAGAACCTTCTCAATTAAAATGTTTAGAACATCTTGGGTTAGTTCAATAGTTGTGTCACCTGAGTTGTATCGTGTATTGAATTGAACTGTCTTTTCAGTTACACGAGTGCTACCAATCAAAGAACTTAATGCTTCACGAGTGGCAGTTTCATAGCGTTTGAGATTTGCTTCTCTAATCGCTTCATCTTCTTTTGCTTTCGCTCTACGCGCTTCTTCTTGCTTAGCGCGTTCTTCTTCTAGCCGTTTTTCTTCTGCCCAACGCGGTTCAAGAGAATCGTATAAAGCAACTATGTCTTGCGCTCTAGCAAGCCAATAGATTCCGTTGCCGTTGTGTTTTTGCTGGTCTGAATAAACAATGTAACCAACACTTCTTGAACCTTCTTTTGCTTTCTCAAAAGCAGAATCATCTTGTGTAATGGAGCGATAAACTTTGTATTCATACTTTTCCAAAGACACAAGAGTTGCTTTAGCAACATGATTTTCCTGAACGCGTTGAGAATCTTTCTTATCTGCTGACGAGTATTCCCATGCTGGAACAACCGCATAGTTTTTTCCTACTTGTAATTCACTTGATTTCATTTTTGTATTTTCTTTCTATTAGTTTGGATTGGAATAAGAGTGTGTGGAGTGCGATACCACTACGAACCGCACCCCACACTTGTCACCTAGAGAGTGACATTAGGCGTTAGCAGTAATGCGCCGAGCAATCGCGTTCTTCACGATTGTTCGCGCCATGCTAACAAGGTTGAAAGGATTGTTAATGATTGAAGCCACATTACAGAAGTGTGCCTGTTCATGTGTTAAAGGAGTATCGTGTCCGTCATTCGGAATGAAGGCTAACGCCGTCAGAACACCAGCACGAGATAACTTCTTAATCTCATCATTACATTCTTTTGTTTCAGACCATTCTCCGTCAGTAATGGCGAAGAACAATTTGACAGGCTTTTCAGATTCAGCAAGTAACTTAGTTGCGTATGAAATGGCGTATAAAGGTTCTGTGCCACCTGTTGCGCCACAATCACGAATTGAGTTACCTGCCTTCTCCTGTGCGCCATAGAGAAGTGTTGTTTCACTATTGAATACAACAACAGAACAACTCGCACCAATTCGGTCAAGTGAATGTTTGACCGCATACATGGCGCGATAAGCCTGTGTTGCTTTGCGCCCTGACATAGACCCTGAGTTGTCAAGAAGAATTACACATTCAATCTCTGTAACATCTTCTCTACCTTCATTCCAAGTATCAAATACTGTGTCTAACTCATCACCACGAAGAAATCGTTGTGAGTTTAGTTTGCCACGAGATTCATACTTATCCCACGCAGGGTCATACTTTGCTTTCAATCTTTCTAACTCACGAGCGAAAGAAGATGAAGCCTGTAATGTCTTTGTGTCAGGAGCAACATTCTTAAAAGAAGCCCTGATAGGTGTTTGAATGTCTTTACTAGATAGAGAAGGCAACCCATTCGCAACACGAATAATGTTGTTAATCTCTTTAGCAACATCAGACTTATCCATTATCTCTTTGATAGCAGAAGTCAGAATGTCTTTTAATGGCTTGCCTGTTCCAGCAGAATCACCACTTTTAGATTGTGATTGTGGATTAGATTGTGATTGTGACTTTGCTTCATCAGCAATCGTTTTATCTAATTGCTTGGCGCGTTCACTATCACGCTTCTGTTGTTTGGCAGGTTGTGGGCGTGATGAAGCAGAAGATTCAACACCTTCTGTTGGTCTTTCACCATGACCCATTGGGCAATTAAGAACTTTAGTTCCGTTCTTGTCTTCTTGCGCGTTACCGATTAACTCTTTCTCCCAATCAGCAAGGTCGTTGTAATCAACACTTTTGGATTCACCATTACTGCCGTCACTTTGTCCGTTGCCATGTGGGTCTTTGATTGAATCAAGAGCATTATGGAATCGCTCAATAAGAACTTTGCCAATCTCTGTATCCAACGGATAAACAAGAGTTCTGTATTGGTCAATGATTTCGCATAACTCATCTAACTTATCCTGATGAGCGAACGCTTCACGAGAAGCAATACGAACATCAAGTGGGAGATAACGCCGACCACGCAACAACGGATAAGAAGTTGCGAAAGTTGCTTCATCATTAACAAAGTAAGTTAATACAGTAACAATGAACCAATCTTTCGTGCTAGGGAAGCGAGCAGTAAATAAAGTTTCAATGCGCTGGTCTTCTAACGCATTGAACGCATTACGATACTTATTCTCATTGACCCAAGTAACAATCTCTGAGCCGTTGCGTGGCGTGAACATAATGTGACTTAACTCGTGAAAGTTAAGACCGCGTAGATTCGCAACACTAACTCCGTTATTGAAATCGTTGATAAGGCGTGAGTTCAACACAATGTCATTCGCACCTGACCAAGCAGGTGCGTTGATTTCTGCGTGCTTCACTTCAACTGAAATGTTACGGAAGGTAAGTGCTGAATTAACGCGAGTGAAATAACGGCTCAATCGTTCTACTCTCTGACGATTGCGCTCGTTTTCTTCCGCTTCTTGATTCCTTACTAACTCTGTGAAGTCCGTAAGTTTTGGTAATTCATCATTCATGTTAATTTCCTAACCAATAGGTTGTTCAGTAACAAGGACATCAGTAGCAATACCTAAATCTGTTTGTAGATTGTAGGCGTTGGCTTCAAGTAACAAGCGAACTGCTGGTCGCTCATTCTCATCAAAGTTGTTGACGAATACTTCGCACGCAAAATCAAATGAAAGTTCTGTTGCTAACTTCTCAAATGTTTTCAGGATACGAGTTGATACAGGTGTGTCAAAGATTGCGTTGCTATCACCTGTTTGTTCATCAGCATTACGCGAACGAGAGCGCATACCATAAGCAAGTTCCAATAGAGATTCAGATTTTAGAATCTTCTTCTCAATGTCGCGGTCATAGCCGTAATTCAACTTAATCTCAAAGCGGTCTTTCCATGCTTCATTAAGTAATTGCGTGCCACGATAGTTTGGATTCATGTCAGCGATAATCAACAAATCATCATGCGCCTTGATAACTTCGTTGCTATTTTCCATGACAGTAATAGAACGGCGGTAATCAAGTAATGACATCAAGAATTGCTGAATGTTCTTAGCGAGAGTATTTACTTCACCGATAAGAAGAACGCCACCATTACGAACTAAGCGAGTAACTGCGCCGTCAACCCATGACAACGAACCATTAGCGTTTGGAACATAACCGCCAACAATTTGTGTGTAATCAAGTGCTGAGTTAGAAGGAATCGCAAAGTATGGAAGTCCAAGTAATGAAGCAATCCACATTGAAGAAGTTGTTTTTCCTGTTCCAGCGTCACCATACAAAAGAACATTCATCTTGTTCTTGTGTGCGAACTGATACATAGATAACTCATCAACATCACCAGCGAACTTGCGTTGAATGTAATGAGAGAACTCATTAACAGTTGGTAGATACAACGAACGCTCAGCAACAATTTCAGCAATCTGTGTTGTTGAATGTTGAATCTTGATAACTGAATCGTGTGCGACAACAGAGCCCTTGATTGAACGCTGACCGCGATTGTCGGTATAGAACTGTGCTAATCCAGCAGGATTGTCTTTGACTAATTCAAATAAAGAATCTGCCATGACGATTGCTTCATCATTAAGTGTTTGGTCACTTAACGAATGTTTGCGAATTAACTTCTGAACTAGAACGCGTGGGAATCCTGTGGCATTGAAATCTTCAATGTCATTAGGAGATACAGGAATGGCAACAGGTTCTCCAATCATCTGTTCGCCACTATCAAAGTCAAAAGCACCTTCTTGCCATGCGTTCTGTTTGCCTTGCTTGCCATTGGTAAATCTCCAGCGAGTAATAACTTTGCCGTCAAAGTTTGTAATAAACACTTGACGAGTAACTGTTACATCTTGCGGTTGTGAAGCGAGTAATACGCCGTAATTGGTAGTCATTGTTTTCTTTCTCTAGGTGAGTTGGTATTCGGTATTAAGTTGTTATTAAGTTGTTGTTTAGTTGTATTCATTAAGCGGTAAATCAGGATTGCTAACTATCTTGTCGCTAATTGCTTCTACATCAGATAGCGAATCTTTAACTATCTCTCCGAACAAGTTGAAATCATCACAACGCTTTTGGATAACTTGATTGATTTTCTCAATCGTTGAACTAAGTGCTTCAACCAATCCGTCAGGTGGCGTTGCGCCTTGTTCCATAGCCATTTGAGTTGTTTCTGCGATTGCGTGTAGAGCCATGTCTAACAACGCAATCTCTTTATCGTTGAACTCATACATTGGATTCATTATTTATCTCCTTTGATTCCGTCAAGTTCCTGACAAGTAACGCATACGAGTAGTGGATTACCACCATAATTTATTGCGTGAAGTTTTACTTTAGTTGCTCCACAAAATGAACACATCATTCTTCATTCCTTCTTTCTAGTGCGTTATGAGTTACGCACCACCAATTCTCTTTATCAAAAGGCACTCTTTCGCATTTGGTATTCATTATTTCTCCTTATGGGTTAGTAGGTGACGAGTAAGAGTGAGATAAGCAAAGTTGCTACGCACTTCTAACTCTTTATTACATTGTGGGCATTTCACAATCCGATTCGCACTAGCCATTGTTATTTGACCTTAACTATGTCTAGTGAACGAATCAGATTAAGAGTTGTGTAGTTATCAGATTGTGTTGAGTAATAACGGCTTCCGTCATTAAGTATTAGGTCAATAAATAGTTCGGTGATTTCACCGCGAGCAACTACTTTATTTTGTGCGTTGACAAATAGTTTTGCCATGAGCGTTTCTTCTTTCTTGTAGTGGTATCTCTCTAGGTTGTATTCAGTTGTTATTTAGTTGTATTGGGTGTCCATGTTGTCCAGCGCAATACGCCGTCAACATTTAGTTTAACTTTCACCAAATCATGGCGAACAGGAACTATCTCAACGATAATTCCTGTTACTTGCGATTTAGCAGAAGTGAACAAATCACCAACTTTGTATGTGATTACCATTTTGTTTCCTTTCTATGGGGTTACCGCGATTGTCATTCAATCTCATTCGCTGAATCGGTATGAATGACAATCACAGTAATCACATAGCGAAGTTACTAAGTATGTATAACTCACTTGCTCACTACTGTCATTGTTCTTATTTCAGATTGGATACTGACGGCACTAACTAATAGTTAGCAATCCATAAGTGATGAGTAGTTGAGTTAGTCAACTTTCCGTAATTCGTTTAAGCCTTACCGCTATTCACAATAACTTTCATTATCGTTTAATACGCTCTCAGAAAATAATTACGGCTTGGCTCTTTTGTATCTTTAATCGCTCGTAAATAGTTGCGCGTTAAGTTTGAGCAACTACCTAGTTATCGCGGATACAAAGTCTTCGCACAGGCGTTTCCTTTGTCGTATTCAATTAGTCACATTAAGTGTTAATCACTTCCAGCAATTTAGTTATGAACATTGTTCGCGGTCTTATGACCTATTAACTAAATTGAATAACTGCCGTTACTAGATAAGCAAAATCATTATCTGTAATTCGTTTAACAGTTTTTCCGCAAGTGAAAACTAAATCGCGGTTTCTTAATCACTATGAGAAATAACGATAAGTTGAAATCGTCACGCCAACTTTTTTAATTGCTAACTTTCTTTTACTGACAAAAGATTCTCTAACGCTGGTTGCGTTATTTAATAATTTGGGTAAGTAGGTTATAGGCACTCATGTCCGAACAAATTAAAAACATTCTTTGGCTTCACCGATTACTTATCGCTATTTAATTTTCTAGGTTCAAGTGCGCTAAGGGCTTTTCCGCTAAGAGCCACCCGAAGGCACGAGCCAATTATGCCATAACTGAGCCACTCAATGCGACAAGCCTGTTAATAGGCGTTTATAGGCTTTTTTAGCCCCTAGAGCCCCATAGACCCATAGACCCCAAGAGCCCAAGAGCCCTTGAAGTAAATCCGCCCCATGACCCTAGTGA
>SXGQ01295545.1_pt1 | contig 56072 bp, 61 predicted proteins | sample 3178371 | NCBI WGS metagenome assembly SXGQ01 (sample SAMN11356859, study PRJNA531348) | freshwater metagenome | isolation source: freshwater sample F1-20 | place: China: Fuxian Lake, Yuxi | collected 2017-12-25
CTTATGCTCATTTATCCTCCCGAGCTGACAGGATCATCGAAGCAGTCAAAATCGCGAGACGTAGTATGTCTCTTCCTTCTGCGCCTTCATATACACCAGCCAGCCCAAAGCGATTGATCAGACTACCTGCGCCGACCTGCATTGCCATTTCGCACGCGGCTCTCGCCGGATACCTATTCCAAGGCAGATACACGGAGCACGGGATACCTGCGGTAAAATTCGGCGTATTCACGAATCGGAAATTCAATCTTGTTCCCGACGATGAGAAATCCGGAGCTACAATATTTTCAAACAGACCATACGACATCTCGACGACACCGGCCCCATACACGCGCATCTCCAGCGCCATGTCGGTTTTTTTCTGGAACGTCGTATATACGCTTGTCGGCCATACTTCAGATGGGTCTGGGTTGATACTGAGTGGAGGGACCAGAGGCGGTTTTATGATTACGCTACCGTCTGGCGACGTGTAATGCAACGGACGTCGATTCGTCCTCCACGCGGCGTAGCACTCACCGAGAACAATGTCAGGGGCGACCAAATCAGTCACAGACGGAAAAGCGATAATGCTGCAGATCAACGGAATCACCATCTCATCCGAGAACGACAGAAAAAGACGTGCGCGTAATTTGTCAACCAGCTCGCTTCCACCGGGCGTGAATGTAGAAGCCGGCGTTCCTTGTAGAATGTCGCTCGTGAAGTCGGTGCGTCCGCACAAATCAGAAGCCAGTGTATGTAGAAGGTGCATTATGTTGAGCGTTTTGGTGGTATCGCTTTCAGGCCATTAAGCACAAACGGTTTGATATGAAAGTTTGCGTCGGTAGCGCCCCACGTCAGTCCCGTGATGTGAACTTTCACGCCCATCTTTCCCGGTAGCGATAAATTTACCGGCGTATTCGAGGCTGTGATGATGTTTTCCTCAAACCATTCGCACACTGCCTTGTATCCGTTTCCCTCGCCTACCTCTCCGGAGCCGAGCAATACGACGCCGCTGATGGACACCGGAGTAAATTGTCGACCGTGCACATACAGTATCTTTGTGTCATCCATCGCAGCTTGCGGTGTGACCGCCGCGGTCTCCTGCGCGTCATCGCTCATCAGCAACACCGGGCTGTCAGGTGACGACTTGATAGCAGGCTCCAGCGACAGGAAACCAGACTTTGCCTGTCCGCCTACCTGCACTTGAAACACACGACCACGGCACTCGAAAAAAGATGTCATTGTGAGTTCGGAATTTGGTCGAGGAATATACGCAGCTTGTCCTTGTCCTCGACCCGAAGTGTACCTGACATGGACAGCTTACCGCCACCACTTTCTTTAGACGAAGCCAGTTCCCGGAACTTGTCAGCCAATTTTATCGCCTTCCCTCGAACTTTGCCGATTTCTTGAGGATCTTGTGCTGCTCCTCCGGTGATCGCAATGTCTGGCGCCTCGGCCGCGTTTCGGAACGCGTTCGACAAGATGTTGGCGAGTGCAGGGTCCGCTTCTGCTGCTGCGGTCAACTTCTTGATTCTATCGTCACTGTCGAACTTGTCGGCACCTCCGAGATTCAGAGCGGACGTCATCGCCACCTGGGCGAAACCGGAAGCACGTTCGAATATAGCCCGTTGCTGTTCGGCGCTGTTTACTCCGATACCGCCTCCACCGAGAAACGCATCGAGTATTTTCGCGCCTTCGCTATCCATGGCCCGGGCTTTATTGACCTGTGACGTCATATCCCCGTCGCCGACAAACGCCGCTGCTCCAGCACCATTGCCGAAAATCAGCGGGGCAATAGAATCGCGAAGATACCGTTTCTGAAGATCCGATGTGAGCGTCTCGGCTTCGTGCCGATCCAGAATGGAGAACGCATTTCCATTCTTACTATCGATCGCCGCCCTGAGCCCGCCACCTTCCATGGCAGACATCAATTTTTCGAGCCCTGCCGGCGTGCTCAGATGTTTCTGAATCTGATCATCGGTAGCGTCGGCTCCCAACCCGATTGCAGTTTTGAAGTCCAATCCTGAAGTCTTGAATTTATCCCTGAGCGTTTCGAGATTATTCAACGAAACTTCTAGACCGCCGTCGCGATTCAAATAACCTCCGAGATATTTCATCTTCCAGTCACCGCCGGCATTCTTACTCTGCTGAATCGCCAAGGCGACCGCCCTGCTCCCCAACTCACCCGGGTCTCCTACGCCGTGATAACCTTTTAGGATCTCGGAAATGAAGCTGTCTTCATTCACGACATTCCCGGCAGCGGAAGCACTTCCTGAAAATTTCAAACGCTCGAGTGCCGCTGTCCGGTTGGCTCTCGTCATTTTGTAATCGGCCTCCATGTTACCGCCGGAAAAGAAATTCGTTTTTGAAAGAAACGCCACCGCTGACTCCATCTTCGACTTCGTAAGTTGATCGCCGCTGCTCAGCAACGACTCTGACAACCTACGCATATCGGTGTCACTCATTCCGCCGTTTATCGCCGTTTCGCGCATTCTTTTCTCAAGGTCACTGGTGCCTCTGGCCAGGTCAATCTTTCCGCCGGCAGCAATTACATCCTGAACAGTGGAAGCATCGAAATTCGACAATAACAAAGTAGCCGCATCGGAGGCGGATTCATTGCCTCCGAAGATATTACGCATCAGTGGTTTTGCATATTGAATGTTGGACCCTCGATCCATTCCACGAATGACACGACTCAACCTCTCGTTACTATCTGCGTTCAGACCCTGCATACCGACCTGCACGCCAAATTCGGTCGCCACGCCACGTCCTTGTGGTAGTGCAGAACGAAGTTGTGCCATCACATTGCTCCGTTGTTCCGGGGTCATGTTGGTGCCGCTCTGTAGTTGCCCCAGCAGATTGTTCACCTTGCTGGATTGATTGGCGTCCAAGCTCCCGTTCTGCAGCGCGAGCATCGCATCAACGATTACCGGACCTTGATCGGCGTTACCGAGTATGCCTGCGGCAGCTTGTGCCTCCATTTCCTGCAAACGAGTTCGACTCGGGGCATCCATACTCACCCCGGACTCTGACAGCATCTTTCGATATCCTGTCAAATTTCCAAATGCGGCGGCATGAGACATCCCAGACCCGCGGGCAACTGCTGCGCCGAATCCAATGGAACCTGTAACCCCTTCAATCATCTTACCCATTCGTTCCGCCGCCACATACTGCTCGGCCGTGCTCATACCGCTGCTGGCCATGCTGTTTCGGAATTGAGTCACCGCGGACGTAAGTCTTGGTAGATTCGTAGGACCAACAGACTGTCCAGTCAGCACTTCTGTTTGTCGGAATAACTCGCGCATGTCCTGACTACCCGTGAGATCGCTGACCGCGGCCATCAGTTTGCTGGTGTCTGCGATCAGATTTTTCAACTTGTCGATACCACCTTTCACAAGGCTCACATTGATCGCACCACCTGACCCGGACTTCAAATCAAAGAACTGGCTGAAATCCACGCCTCGCATTCCGTGCTCCGCGAGCATACCCCCCATTGCCACGGACCCGAACCCTCTTGTAATGTTCCGATTTGAAGCACCGGTCAATGAACTGAACAGCTCTTTATTTAACGCGACAGTTCCCATCTCAGCCATTGCGTTGGTGAGCATACCGCTGCCGTAAATCCCATTACGCATCGACATCGCCGGGTTATTCGATAACGCATGTCGGAACCCGGAATACATAGCCCCTGGATTATCACCGATACCGCCATACATCACCGCGGCCGTGGATATCTGTCGCAGCACCGACCCTATGTCCTCCCGAATCATAGCGTGTGCTTTGTTGTAGTTGCCGCCAGCCATGAATGTCGCGGCACCCATGGTGAGCGCAGCTGCCTGTGGTGAGTTCTTCACGATGCGCTCCAACGACTCCATCATACGGAGCTGCTCCTGACGCTGTGTCATTATAGTCAGAGCGTCCGAATTGTATGGGCCGGCGCTAACTGTTGTCGTTGGATCCATTGTCGTTTTGTTTTACCAGAGCGCGGAACAATTTGACAGCCAGTTTTTGTGGATCCGACATCATACTACGTGAGTTGCTCACGTAAATCGATCTCAGGTCATGCTGCCACGACCGATATGCCTGTTTCAGCATCGTCAAATACGACTGTCGCCCTTCCTGACTGGCGGACCCGATCATACCAGACAAACCTGAAAGGAATCGATACGTCTCCTCGATGTCACGTCGACGTTGTATCACGAGAATCATGAACAACTCGCGAATGTAACTTCGGAGACCGTATTTGAGCTGACCGCTATACAGTTTTGGGTCAGACTCCAGGTAGAGCGTCAGCAGCCCCCTTACTCTGGAGTCCCCCAAAAATTTGGGTCTGAAACCTTACGTAAGCAGGCAGCGCATTTCATTTCAAATGTGCACAGCCCCCTGATCATTTGCGCGACAAGACTGACCGGTTTTGGTCGGATGACTTTCTTGTAGAAATCGCGAAGAGCTGTGACGTTCTCGGAATCCGATCTACTCGGGTCCAGTAACCGGTCATTACCAATCGGCGACCCATCGAGATGGGTTACAGCGATGCAGATCGCATACATCTGGTAACGCTCCAGCTGACGCATCATATCAAGCTTGTCGATCGACCCGTCGGCTTTGTCGGCGATCACGGCCATGTTGATGATGTCAGTCTCCATCTGAGTCATCGTCTTAACCCGGAATTTTCTGTTCGAAGACGCTCCGGATTGTGTGTGCACGTCGAATTGTATAATTTCGTCCGAATTGAATCCGCGTAACCACGCGTCGCGCTCCTCCTTGGTCACCTCCACGTTATCTGTCGACCCCATGAACACGTAGGTCTTCAAATGATCCTCGTTTGTCGGGATGGCGTGTGGCGGAAGGTCATTATCGTTCGCCGGAGCCTGCACCGGTTCGGTCTCGGAGCTGTCAGGGTCCAGATTGACGATTGTTTCCTTCGATTCCGTCTTAGGCTCGGCATTAAATCCGGACTTACGCATGAATTCCAGGATCTCTTCCGAGGATGCTTGTTTTGTGGAGTCGGTTTCTTCGGCCATATTACGTTTCGGGATTTCTCAAGTCCAAATAGAATGACCCAAATCTTGTTGGAGTCAAATCCGTCTGTGAGAATAGTTGTGAACCTTTCTTCGACGACGGAATGTGTAGCGGGTCTCCTGCGCTGTGAATCAGGTGCGTGGCATTTGCACCAGGCCACGGCGCAGACCCGGAATCCGTGCGGTCTGCCTGCAGCAACGATGGTGGCGTGTAACTGACATATCCTGGAGTCGACTCTACCCGGAACTTCTGTGACGTCAGATTTTCGTAAAGCGCGAATTTCGTCTGTGTGTTGTGGGTGTATTTAGACGGATCGTGCATACGCCAGATAGGACGTATCAAAGCAAACGGATTGAATACGCCCACGGTCGAGAACGTATCTGCAAGCTCGACGCTCGAAGGGATATCCGGGAATTGAGGTGACTGTCTGCTCAACGCGTCCTCGTCTTTAACGGAGAAGATATGCCCTGCGTGTGTCGGCCTGCCGGAGTCGTTGGCCTTGCCCACGAATCCTTCGGACGCGTAGCAACGCGACGTTTTGATGTTGCCTACATGCGTACCTCCTCCTGTTACACGCATCCATCTGTCACCTACTCGGAGTTCCTTCAGAACATCAGCCCACATGATGTTGGCCCTTATGACGAGGTCTTTTTTGACGTGCGCAATTAAACCACCGCCACGAGCCCGGAGCCCGATATCCTTACCAGCATCGATGTCGACATGCTGCTGACGCGATGTGATGACTACCGACGCAGTTCGATCGTTGCGATCTCCGGCGTTATCAGGTCTACCATCCGATGTAATCGATATGGTCCTGTTTGCGGTGACGCTGACACCTGACTTCACCGCATCAATTACCACGCCGGCTCCCAGCACTTCTGGCGCCGGGTTATTTACGTCTCCGGTTTCCGTGCTGTAATCCGCGGAGGCTGGATCCATAGCATCGGATTTCAGATACATCGATCCTTTCTCACACAAAGCCCTGAACCAAGTTCTGGCTTTCATAGCCAACCCTCCGAACATGGCAGCGACTTCGAAGTTCCGCCTAGCCCCGATAATCACATCCTGTCCGGATTGTATAACCACGTCGCCCGGGGCTGACAGATACATGCTCCCGGCTGACGATATCCATGTTCTTCCGCCACCCATGACGATTGCGCCGCCATCGCCGGAGATATGCATGATAGTCCCGTCTCTCAATACTCGCATGCAGGCATACACGTCGTAGTAACTGTATGGAGCCTGCGCATTGGCGGTTTCCACATCTGTCTCCGCGGAATTCCACGACGGCGCCGGCGTTTCCGATTCGGATGCAACGGACCATTCCTTGTCAGTCTGCAGTATCCTCGAGAGACTCATGAACCCACTCAAGTATCTTGCGTACTCACGAATCTGAAACGCCATTTTGAATCCATCCGCCGGGTCAGTTGGCATCTTCCATAACCGCAACATCTGTGCATCCAGTCTGTTTAGTTCTTGAAGATCGTTTCCGTCGGGAGCGGTGTGTGGTTTGATTCTGCGAGGTACTGGAATGCGTGTGACTCGCTCGAAACAAATTTCAGCAACAGACTGAACCAACACAGTGCCGTCGTTGAGTCGACTGAATCGACTCTTACCAGATCCATGCACGTCGTCCGAAATTCTTCCGATGACAGTTTCGGGGTCACGCACCCATTCCTGTAACCAGCTACCGAGCCACCCTTTCAAACGAAGCCACCTCCACCTTCCAGTCTGCAGCTCGTTATCTTCGTTTGTTTCAGCAATGGCAGTATTGTCGAGTTTCGGATCCGTAGGTTCCAGCAATCCGAAACTCTCATGGTCGTATGATGTCCCAGTCTGTTCCTCGGTGACGGTGGCTCCGTCCACGTAATCAAAGTGATCACCTGTCGCTGAATGAACTTTCAACGCCCGAGCCAAAATACGCACTGTAGAATCGATCAGTGAAGCTTCTACGCGTGCCAGGTCACCTCCTTGAATCGAAGCGAATGCCGTGAGGATTCGTATACCTACTCCAAACATGCTGGTCATATCCAGCTCGCCTTCTATCGCGTCACCGAGGATTCCGGCGGACGGCGACAGGACGGAATTCAACACGTTCTTTTCAAGTCCCACGGCGAGTCGAGTACGGTCCTGCTCACGCGGTGCGGCAGTGTATCCGACGTTCTCGTATGTTCCTTCCGGGAGCGAGCCGATTACGATTGAGGCTGTCTTTTTGTAGACCAGCAAAACACGAGTGCCAACGGGAACAGCCGACGTGACTTTCACACCTAGCAATGCTCCGAAGAACGCCGACGCAACCAGACACTGCACGTATACCGAGACGTCTTCCAACCGGACCACACACTGCCCGGTGACAATGTCGTTCGTCTCTACGCGACCGACGTAAACAGAGCCTTCTACCAGGTGCGCCTTGGCCGCGTCCAGTTGCGCTGCTGATTGCGTCTGAGCGCCTGATGCAGGACTGGCTGTCAAGGGTTACGCCCCCTTCTTGCCCATGTGGGGAAGGATCATCGTGAATCCTTCGGTCACCGCTTCCTGACCGGTCGCAAATCCGAACGTGATGTTGTTGATCATGGCCCCGGCGAACGTGAATCCACCGGTCGACCCAATCGAGCAACGGTTTCCGCCGAGCAGATTGACCGACATCGTTTCGACACGTCCGCAATTAGCCAGCGAGGAAGCGATGCCGGAAAGGAATCCTTTCTTGCCGACAGCACAGTTGGCTTGCAGCTGCCCCTGCGAATTTCCATTCGTCAGGTAGATGGTGGACGAGCCGGCCTCGAACATGGCATTGACTTGCCGTCCGTATGAGCCGGTGCAGCCTTGCAGCATTCCGACAGCTCCGCCGATGTGCAGCGAAGCGAATTCGCTGACCACCAGTCCGTCTGACACTACTTTTTTGTCGTATCCGTATACGTCTTTCATGGTTCTTTGTGTGTGTTTGTGTATTGATTAAACCACCGTCTCTGTGGTCGCTCCGATGACGGTGAATTCGTCGGACTGATCCACATACACCGTGCCGTCAATTTGGTTGGCCGGGAGCTGGTGAATGAGGCGGGTCGAGACCACGAAACGATCCCGCACAGTGCCGTGCGACGAAACGGTTACTGGGTCGAAGCCGATAATCGCGGGTCCGATATCCACTCGATTCGAGATAACGGGCTTGGACTCGTTGGACAGCACGGACGTCCATGCATCAGCGATATCAATCGCCGTATACTCGTTCACGTTCGTGCGACCGCGGAACGGATCCGTTGCCGTTTTCAGGTTGCGACAAATACGGACAACATTGGTGACGACCATCTCTTCGTAGGACAATGCACCATTGTCGGTCCGGGTGGTGAGCGCGTGACGAATGATAACTGGCGAACCTTCCGCTTCCTGAGAAACGATCATGACACCATTCGCAGCCATGGTATTCAACTGCGTGTCGGTGTAACGTGTGAACGTAGGAATTGCCGAAGCCAGGATGGCCATCGTCGTATTCGTAAGACCGACATGCGTGTGAGTCGCCGATCGAAGTCCCGCGATGTAAGCTGCGACGAATTTCGGTTCGATAACTTCGTTCGCTGCGCTGAGCGCGCCTTCGGTCCAGACAAGACGCACGTATTCCGAGGACAGCGCAGAAGCGGCTGCAGCCAGTGCGACTGTATTGTTGGCTGCCGTGTCTGCCCGTTTGATAACGAGCGTTGCAGCCGGCGTGATTGGTGCATTCGGGCCGGATTTGATCAGGAACTCTGTATCCGATACCGCGGTGTCGAAAGCATATCGTTCACCGTCGATAACGACGACATCGTCCTCGTTGAAATCGTAAGGAGCAATCGTGGCACCATTCTGCGTGAGTGTGACCAGGACATTCGAACCGCCGTAGTTGGTCACTGTGCACAGCAATGGATCGCCTTCAAAGTCGTCATATACCGCGACCTCGCCCGGGGAAGCCATGCCGAGAAACGCTTCGCGGAACATCTGACGTGTCGGTGAGTTCGCCGCCACGACATGGGATCGAGCTGCTGTGCGAACGTCTGCGTCGTCGGAGACAACTGCGATGTATTCGACATTACGCCGAGCGATTTTGGCGAGTGCCGCTGCAAACGATTCGGAATCCGCTCCGGCTACGCGAAGTGCGTATGCGAGCCCAGCGCCGCCTTGCAGAATCATGTGCGCTGCAAAAGCCACGTCATTGTCCTGCGAAATTTTTCCGAGCTGTTCTTCGATCTCTGCGTCGGAAGTAACTTCCAGAATAGACTCCGTCGACGAAGGCGCTACGATGGAACGCCAGTGAACCGACAGTTTACCGACACCGTCGACATAAGGCAGCCACTTGTAGCCGTTGTCACGAGAATCGTCGAACTTCGCCAGACCTGGTTCCACGGCGACCGCTTCAGAATCCACAGCCCATGCATCGCCAGTCGAATTATCCGTGCGGGCGATCAGTCCGGAATACTGCACGCGGAAGCTTGCTTCAACCGGGTCGTTGAAATCAGTCCACAGGGCGGTGTCGACCGCTGGTCCGTCCAGCACCAGCTTGTCGAATGACACGGTTGATTCAGAAGCCGCTTTAGCCGACACGGTGTAACGATCACCTTTGCGGAGACCTTTTTGTGGAATCGAGCCGGCTGCCGGTAGGTCGAAGATCAAACGCAATCCAGAAGCACCGAGCGGGAATTCGGTAGCCTCGGTAAGCGTATACGTGTTTGTGCCGTATAGACCAGCCGTGTCAGTGACGCGCACCACGCCACCGGTAGCAGTTGGTGTTGTATTGTGCCACGTCCCGGTAACAACCTCGATAATGAATTGCGTGTCACGTGTCCCGGTATACGCCGAGGTCGCGCCGAGGCGCACCGCACTGGAACTCAGCGTGTTTCCAACAGTCAATCGTGTGTAAGAACCAGTGACAGTCACAACAATGGTGTCACCTTCGCTGAGCGCATCAGGAGTTGGCACCCAGGTGGCTGGATCAATCGTGACAGTGATACCACCGAGCACGGTAGGATCTGCGTCTGCCACAATAAACGTCCCTGCGCTCTCGGTGGCAGTAACCGTCCCGCCGAACAAGCCGGACGCAGATTCAATACGGAATTCAGGAGCGGTCCCGCCTACACTTCCGGCAGTAGTGACGGTAAGAGTGAATACTTCCTGAAACGATCCGTTGCGGTATGCGCCGAGGATCGAACCCTGAAAGCTGGCGTGATTGGTTACTGTTACGGCGCCAGTGTCGCAGCCTGGAGGTACTGAGTCAGTGGTGTAGCTCGCGACGGTGGTAAGCGGATTCGTATCGGCACCGGCCGGTGTCTCGTCGTCGACGTCGTCGTTTGTACCATACGAAGCGGCGATATCAATTCCGCGGAATCCGACAACCTTGCGCTTACGTACGACTGCTCCCGATGTGACGACCACGGTGTCGCCTACCGCGGCTTCACGACCACGGAAGAGAGTATGAAGCGTTCCTGTTCCGGAGAACACGGACGTAGCGAGCTTGAGCACATTGCTGGAAGCGAGTGATAGAACTTTCACCGGGTCTCCGTCATCGTCTGGAATACTGGCGTATTCGGCTTCCAGGTCCGTGCCATACAATTTGACGTAGGTATCGTCGACAACCTCGCCGACTGGTTTCACGGTAGCGATGGAATCGGCCAGATACTTGAACGGCAATTCTCCGCCGGCCGCGGCGAACGTGGACGACAGGCCATCGTTAACGGTGTAGTCGACTCCGAACCGCGACAATCGATAATTCACGCCAACTGCACAGGCGACTCGAGTGTTTGACACCGGATTACCGGTATTGATGAAAATCGGAGTAAGCGTCGTCTTCGGTGGTTCGTATGATGCGATCATATAATGAATGCTACTCAGTGAAAGGACGTGCGTCAATGCTGATGTCTCGCAAAATGTGCCCACCAAGTCCAATGGATACACGTTGATTGAATTGGAAACGAAACATCAGAATAGATTGGAAGTATTTGAAAGTGGCGGCTTTCATTGGCATGGGTCCGCGGAGCGTATCTGGTCGGAAATTTACGATCCCCAAGTTGCGAAAGAAATTCTTACAGGCCTGCATGAATACTAACGCTGTGCTCGCCATGTTCGACGAAGCGGTCGCGGCTTCGTGTAGGCATACAATTTGAAGAATAGATGACGCCCGAACAGTAAGCGCCATGGAAGCGTTCGCGTCGTCCGGACCCTCTGCGTCTCCAATGACGTCTTGTCCAAATTGAAATTCACCAACGTTGATATACACTCCGGGAATACGGCAGGCTGCGATAGTAGCACCTTCCGGAGAATTCAATTCAACTACCAGCCGTGAATTAGCGTCCTCTGACCACACGATGTCTTTCATCAATTCGTCAAACGGTGTGCCGTAATGTTTTGCGTTTGAGAAGTGCAACCTGGTAAGCACGAGAAACAATTTCGCCAACCATGATGGAGATGGAGAAACATTCGATGTGAGGTTATTCAACTCACATATTGTCGTGTAATTGTCGCAGCTCATATTGAGAACACAGGGTGATCGGGTATTGTCACTGGAATGTGATACCGCTTATCCGTAATCGGTAGCAAGGTCAGCTCAACCGTGGCTGCGATTGGAATGAACCCGCGGGCACCGTAATCAATGTCAGACTTGTTTATGACCCATCGTTGATCTGTGTGCGGGTCCACTACAACGTAATCGATTTTTGGAATAGGCAATGCCAGCATTCTCGCCGTCGATTGATTGTCCTGGATGTCGGCTTTTATTTCCTCAATTTCGACGATATCACGCGTGGTCTTGATTTGTCGCATCCACGTCACCCACCCGCCGACAAAACCTTTGGGACCTCCGTATTTACTGTCGCCATGCTGCTGTCCAGCGGACGCGTCAAAAGAAGCGTCAGGCGGACCATCCACATCCGGAGCAAACACAACTACGACACGCCCGCCTCCTGCCAGTAGCCCGCGGCGATTCAAATACATCTGTCGAACTTCGTTTCGTATCAGTGACTGACATATGCTGAATTCGCGTCTGGTGATTATTCCGAATACGCCGATAGTAGGGCCATTGTATCTTGATGCCGCCGCGTCTTCCGGGCGTTTGTAAACCACCACGATCTTGTAAACCAACTCACCCGGCGCCAATTCGTTTGCGTTTGTAGGCAGGCTGTCGTCGAAAAAATCGATATTACGTCCGAGGCCGGCTGACGGTGTGATCGCCTTCCAATCCCCTGCGCCGGTTTTCGTCGAACGCAGAATATGCACACGCAACGTTGTCACGTTTTCCGTTACCGACAGCCCCCACAGAATAGACACCTTCTTCTCGCGATAACTGGGAACCGCTACGAATTTCGTTATGCGGATCATCCAATCACCCCCCAGCCTTGATTACGGTTCACTTGCTGTTTCCAGCGTAAAGCGCCTTCTCTGGCCGAGGATAGAAATCGGGCTACGTTCGTAGTGAAATGCTGTACGCGGCGAGCTGCCACGCTGTCACCGTTTGTACCGGCGGTGCCGACGTCCAGGTCCTGTTCGATCGACAGCAAGATTCGATACAGATGTCCGAGAACCCCGTCCAACATCCATCCGAAATTTGGAAGGAATGACGGATTGATTTTCACGACAGATGGTTCCATTCCATTCACTTCAGCCGCGGCATTCACCATTGCGCTGGCGATCTGCGTGACACTTACGCGATATCCCGGGTCCAGCGCACCGCAATGCCCGAGATTGTCGTCGATGGAAGCACGGACTTGCGATTCCGTGATATATTTCCCGGACGATGCCGTGAGGCGACGGATTTCTTCGTTGAGTGTTGGCGCGGCCATGGTGTTACACTCCGTACATTTCTTTCAACCCAAAATAACGCTTGGACAGGTCTCCGTATTGTTTCGCGGCTTCGTTGTAATCATCCAACCACATGGTTGGATCTTTCTTTCGGAACATACTCCAATTGGTCGGGTTCAGCCGCTGATACCAGCTTAATTCCGGTCGGGCGGAAAGCGTAGATGGATCAACGTTCGAAACGGTGTCTGTGAATTTTCGAAAATTGGAATCCTGCATGACTCCTTGAATGGCCTGCGCCGCCGTATTGCGTTGGCTGGCAAGTTGTCCCAATTGCTGCTGAAGCTTGATGCGGTCGACTGGGTTAGATGCTTTCTGCAACTGATTGCGAAGTAGATCCAGACGCGCCGGCATATTCATCATAGGAACATTTCCGTTTCCGCGATTGAAATTGTCGAAACCTTTGAATTCGGTGAGACTTTTCTCAGGGTCCACTTTCGTCGAAAAGAAGTTGTTTGCGCCGGCAGCCGCAGCCAAAGGTGCTCCTACGCCGAGCCCGACCCTTGCTGGTGTAGGAAGCTTGCCAAACAATTTCGGAATACCTTTCAGCGCCCCCATCACATTCGCGGTTTTGAGCGAATCCCGGTGGCATTCGATTGTGAGCCATTCAGCTATTGTCGACTCCGGGATACCGAGTGAAGCCAATTTCATTGTGAATCCTCGTGCAAAGCTTTTCGCGTCGTTATGCATGGTGATAGGTTCTCACTTAATGGTAATTCGGTAAAGCAAAAACGGTGACCCGTTGCCAGGTCACCGTTTTGTTGTCGAGTCAATGCTCTTCTTCGGCGATTAGGTGCCGAAGGTCCATTTTCCGATCGCATTGCGGTTGGCAATTGCGAAGCCGACGATTTCGTCAGCGCGGACGGACACGATGTTGTCTTCCTTCTTCACATAGGCCTGCACGCCCTGCATCTGGAACGCACGTCCCAGGAAGTTCGAAGGCGCATACATGAACATCGTCCGGTTCGGAACGACTTCCTGCTTCAGCGTCACGGAGTGCGGAACGCCGAACGGATTCATGTCCTTCAGACCTTGCGTGAAATTGGTCTCGGCGCCGTCGCCGCCCCAATCGTTACGCCCGAGGTTCTGCAGCTGGCTGATCGTGGTTTTGTTGACCACGTAGACGCCGGGAACGAGCATGAACGGATTGAAGTGCTGTGTCGCCGTATTCCACGCTGCGCGGGTGACGCCTCCGGACGATCCGCGGTGGCGGATTTTGCCGTCGGAGTTAACCGAGTTGAGCGCGCCCACGATGCCGTTGTGAACACGGAACCAGTTGTTGTCTTCCTGGGATTCCAGGTCGAGCAACGCGTTGTTCAGCGTCAGACCCTTGAGGTCCGTTTTCCACGTCATGAACTCGTAGGCATTCTTCCAGAATGTAGGCGTCTTGTTCGCATGGAACCTGACCTCGAAGCGGTTACCCGCCATCGGGCGCAGTTCCGAGGAACCCGTACCCATTGACACCGTCACGGCGCCGGCCTGAGTGGCTTCCATTTCCTCAATGAGGTATGGGTAGTCATCGTCGGTGCTGTGCGGAATCAGCGTGCGATCGCCAATCGGCTGAAACGGCAGAACGCGGTGGCGCTGGATGCCGTTTTCACGCAAACGAAGGCGAATCGTGTCGGAACCTTCCGACGATGCGAGTTTCGTGAACTCTTGATCGGGAAGGTCGCGCAGTGCTGCGCGAAAATCGTTGTCGTTACTGAGATTGTAGCTCATAGTAGTTGTCTTTTGGATTTCTGTGCTTGGTTTACGTCACCGATTACGGGGAGGTGTTGGTGACATTGGCAGGAAGGTAATCCGAAAGGAGCGTGAGCACCTTGACTTCGCCGTCACCGTCGACGTCGACGTAGTTGCATTCCGCGGCGATGTTGACCACCGGCGCCGAACTCGGCACGTTGGCCGTGAGGAATCCGATTGGCTCGTTGTCGTTGGCGTCGATATTACCACCCGTGTAAGGTGCGGGTTGGTTTGTCGAGATGGCGCAACGGCCGACGCAGATTTCAGACGGGTCCGTGAGCGGTTTGACACCACCGGTAACGCCGTCAGGAGTGAGCAGCAGATTCGGAGTGTATGTTTCGCCTGTATCGAACCAGCCAATCTGGATGGTGCGGCGAAGAGCCACGTCGAGCACGGTCAGCTTGTATGGGCTGGCAGTGGTGCCGAGGCCGGTACCGAGCGTGGTCGTGTCCGTGGTGTCGTCGACAGCCCAGTAAGGTCCGGCGTTTCCGTCGACCCAACCGAGGACGAGCATGTGCGATGTTGGATCCACCGAGCAGAGTTGTCCGCTGAGGATTTCGACTCCCGGAGTAACCGGGATGGTTTTGGATAGACCGGCCGGGACATTGTAATTGTGGATGTCCAGAAACCGGATCCGAGGCGCTGAACGCCTGTTGGAGATGTCCGTTGTCATGTTGTTGTTTGTTCTGGCAGACAGTTACCGCCTGCTATGGTCTTGTTATCCGGATTGGAGATTGCTCGTGAATTATGAGCTTACGCCCATCGTCCGCCGAGACGGTCTCGTTTCGCACCGGGAGATTCGGTTGTCTGAACTTGCGCGCCGACAAGGTGTCCTTCGGCTGCATGTTTCGTGTGAAATGATTCTGCCATCGTGATCGCCGACTCTGTCAGTTCGATCAACGAGTCAATAGACGGTGTCAGCGCGCTGGCCGCTGTCTTAATACCTGGCTGTAATCGGACCAGGCGCTGGAGAAGTGAATTGAACTTCCCTGCATTCACCGACGTGGTGACCGTCGGCTTCTGCGCATTCGCAGTCTTCAGTCTTTGAATCTCGTTGTCGCGACGTTGAATTTCAGAATCACGAAGGCTCACTTCAGAAAGGAGCCGCTCGCATTCCGCGGCAAGCGGAGCAGCGACATCCTTTACTGTTATGATTGCGCCGTCGCTCATTACTTCAAGATTTCGTCGACGATGCTTGCGGCTTTCTGTGTGGCTTCTGCCGCGACTGCCTCTGGCGGGACTGCACCGCCTTCGGCTGGAGCGCCGCCGGCATTGCCGAGTTCTTGCATGACCATCTGGGCGATCTCCTGGGCCTGCTCCGGCGTGAGTTGTCCGGACGCCACGAGTTCTTCAAGCGCCGAGGCGAGTTCGGCCAATTGATCTTCGGAACCAGTGGCAGGTGCTTCTTCCGGCACTGGCATTGCTCCCTGGGCTTCTTCCGGAGGAATCGGCGCAGCGCCCTCTGCGGCGGCATCGTTCGCGGTCTTCGCGGTCTGCTCACACGATTCAATATAACGAACGGCGTCGTTGAAGCCGGCCTGAACCTGCGTGATATCGGTGTCTTTCTCCGCGGCCAGCTTTTCGAAAACCTCGGTCATCGCGATGGCTTTCTTCTGCTCGACCGGAGGAAGTGCGGCAATTGCGGAAGCAAACTTGTTGTATGCTTCCTTCTGGGCGAGCTGCTCCTGAAGCGCGGCGTCGTGCTGGTCGAGATAGGCGCACGCGGCTTTCACGTATTCACCCGCCGCTTCTGCGCCGAGCTGTTCCATCAGCAGGTTTTGGATCCCGCGGCGTCCGGTCTCGGTGGCCAGGACGGAGGCGATCTTCTGCAAATCGTTTTCCGTCACCACGGTCGAATCTGCGGCGACCTTCGGAGCTTCAGCTGCCGAAGTCGTGACAGGCTTTTCCGGTGTTGATGGTTTTTCGGCAGAAGCAGCGGTCTTGTTGGCGGGGTTGACGATTGCGGCCACCTTCTTGCGAAGTGTCTCGGTCAGCGACTCGGCGTTCGTCGTAGAATCACCATTTGTCGCCGCCGGTTCCGATTTGCCGACTTGATTTTCCAAAGTTCCGTCGACCTTCAGGACGGGAGCGGCTTCCGCAGGATTCGACGGAGTCTGCGCCGCGATGCCTTCTGGCGCATCGGGCTTGGCCGTGGTGCCGTCTTTCACTTCGCCATTCGAATCCGCCATTCCAGCGGCCTCTTTTCCCGGCGCTGTGATATTGGCTGCGGTCTTTGTCGCAACTGCTTGTCGCGTCTGTGCAACGATGTTTCGAATGGTCTTGGCGTCGAATGTTTTCATGATTTGTAAGATTGGTGGATTTCTATTTCGATATGATTAAACGGTATTGCTGTGAATTGGTCAATTCCAAATTGAGCCTTTTTTAACGATCATCAAAACGTTTCTCGATTCGTCGTGTGTCGAATGCGATGCCGCAATTTGATATAGACCGTAAGTCGCCGCCAAGGCTTTTGCTGGAATACAATCCGTATTCGTCGCGGCGTAATTGTGATTGGCGATTTTCACGAGATCAATGGAATCCGGGCGTGCGTCGAATCGCCCGTCGAGTATTACGCGATGCATGTCTTGTTCGACACTAACCACGGACTGCCTGGCGAGTTTGCTAATGACATCGTCTGCGCGATAATCGTGATTCGAGTCGGCGACGCTTCCGTCGAAATCGAATTGCGATACGTCATATTCACCGAAATCAAATTCGTGCGCCAGCCGTATCGAGAACGGAGTGAGTTCAACAGCCTTGCGAACTACGTCGTCAGACTCGACCGATACCATATCCCGGTTCAACATGTAGGCGAAGAATTCACGTGGAGCCAGAATAGCACGTTCCGACGACAGTTTCGTCAGCACGTGTTCAACACGCAGCTCGCGAAGAACGGTCAGATCGGATTCTGTGATCCTTTCGTGACACTGTTTCATACGAAGCTGCGTGTCGGCCAGCTTGGTAAGGAAGCTACCAACTCCATTCCGCATCTCGGTGTTCAGCTGTGTCTCGAGCGCGAGTAACCTTTCCGCGGTGGCCGCGTATTTACCAAAGCTACCGTCAGACGCGAGCTTCACCGGGAGAATCGATGCAGCATTCAATTCGGACGTAGAGTGGTTGACTGACGCCATTTTCTCGCCTTCCGGAAGACGATACGACAGGTAGTAGGCCACGCGGCATGCAGGGCGTTTCACGACCGAGGCGTCAAAGAATGTCGGATTGGGGTTCCATACGAACGCATATTTACGTCGCTCCGGAATGTATTGCTTGCGGCGGCGAATCATATGGGAACACTGATTCGCCGGAGTTCTGGCGAAATGCCCGCAACACTCACTTACGTCTCCGGCGATTTTACAACCCATCGAGAACCCGAGTTCTTTTCCAGCTTTTGCGCGTTCGTATGCCTCGGGCATCGCGTCCTTGCTGATATGTACGATCAACTCAGCCCGGTGTAATTTCGGATTGAACTTCGCAACCTTGATTACTCCTTTTCTGTTTTCCAGGCCGTGTCTGTGCTCCTCGTATACGGCTCCGTGTGATACGAATGTAGCCACCTTTTTCACGGTACTCTCGTCGTCGATCGCATCGGAGTTTCGATTATACAGATAATGCGGAGTGCATCCGTAAATGACTGTATGCACTCCGAAATGCCGATCGTCCGGCATATTGTCTCGCCACACGTCACCGGTAATTACGTCAGAGCACGCAGACTTCACCCTGTCGTGTGGAGACAGGTATTGCGACAATCTCCCCTCACAGGATGTCAGGAGGTCCAATTGGCTGTCCGCGCTCGCGTATTTAATCATTGTTGCGTGGTTCGATAAGTTTTCCGAGCAGATACGGAGCGAGTGCGCCTGCGCCGGCACCAGCGACGCTGCGACCAAGTCTACCGCGGGTCATTCCGGACGTCGCCTCGTTAATTCCGGATTTTGTTTCTTTCAGAATTTTGGCCTTATTCGCAGCTTGCGCTTTCGTCTGTTTGGACACTTCTGCTGCCTGGACCTTTGCTTTAGCTCGGTCCTCAGTTCTCTTCTGCACCTGCTCTGGTCCCAGCCCTACTTTATCCTTGGCTTTAGCGAGCGCGCCGTTCGCTATTTCCTTCAGTCTGGACGCCGCGTTTGATATGCCGGTTTGGGTGAAGAACTTCTTCACCGCATTCGTTGCTTTTGGAAGTCCGATCTTGTCAGACACTTTACTAGCAGTTTCAGACACTTTCTGTTTGGCAGCGTCTCCATACATTTTCAATCCAGTGACTGCCGGCTGCAGTTTGTCTTTTACGGCACCGCCGATTACTTGAGAAAGTGTGCTGCGATTCCCCGGGGCATTGGCGATAGCTTCGTTGTAACGAGTCCGAACGGAATTGGCGACATCGCTGATTCCTGTTCTGTCGCTCAATCCTCCGAGGATTCGACGAATATTCTGACCGACGCCGTCGCCGTAGACTGCGCCGCTTTCGTTTAGAAGCCGCTTCACGATATTGGTAGCGGCTTCAGGACTGCGTCCTCCACCGGAATGCGCTTTGATCAATTCTTGCATCGCGGATTCTCGATTAGAAAGCGGGTTATCGTGTGTAGCAATGGTCGGTCGAATCTGTTTATCGATATCGACCCCTCTGAAACTCGGCCCGCCTCCACCCTGCATAGCACGCAACGCAGCCCTCACTGAATCAGGAGTAGACCTTTCACCGGCCAGCGCATCTGCCATCGATAGGCCTTTGTGCGAGTTACCGAACATCATGTCGGTCGCGGCATTTGATCCGCCGTTATTCAAAGGAGCCAGCAATTGCGTGAGCGAGTATCTGGCTCGCTCTGTTCCCGGTGAGAATTTACCGCCGCTACCAGGAGCCAACCAGCCGGGATTCGAAGCGGCGTATCCGGCAGCAGCGCCGGCACCGACGGCGTAAGGACTCGTCAATACCCCACCGACGCCTCTACGGGTAACATCCACGGCTCCTCCTACCACGTCATCTATGGCATCCGGAGCGTTTCCTGGTACCGGCTGCATCAACGGACCGATACCCTTCTGCAAAGCGTATGCTGCGCCGCCACCGAGACCCGCCGCCATGAGCCCGTTCTTGAGAATACGCAGTCTGCGTGAGCCGGGAGATTCGCCCCGACGCTCACCACCAAAACTTGTAGCGAGCGCCCCGGCGCCACCGGCTGCCAACGCCGCCACCAGACTATTTCGAATATCTGGATTTTCCTGAAGCTTCGCCGTCAGATCAGCTACCGTTGGGTTATTCGCGATTCCGGAAATTAGATCGTTGATTGGTTTCATTGAATTATGCTGCGGTGTTCACAGTCACTACCTCGATGCTGGCCGGGTTAGTATCCGACGCCGTTACCGCTGCGGTCAGTGCAGTGGTAATTCGCGTAACGATCTCGTCGAGCCATTGGTCGGCTTTTGTCGACGCCCCTGCCCCGTCGAATTCCTGCACAAACGGTAACTGAGTCGGGAACAGGGCCTGCCGCGATGTGACCGTGAAATCGTCAGGGGGTATTGTCCCGCCCAATTCGACAGCTAATGGACCACTCTTTCGAATTGCGTCTTGTTCCGCGATTGTCAGCCAGTAATCGACACCCAGTCGATCGACGGTGGCTATTACCTTGTTGGAGACTGGATCGATTTGTTTTGTGAGTATCATTTGACCTCCTTCGTAGGCGTTGACGGGGTGGTGCTGTTCTTCTGTTTCTGTTCCGTGAGCTTGGCCTGCTGGGAAAGACTATCGGCCGTTGTGGCATCGTATCCGATCGCTTCACGCAGAGCAGAGCGGAGTCGCTCCGGGTTCTGGCCAATCTCCGGCGAAACATCAAGAAGCTCGTTCGCGAGCGCAATAACGCGATCAGGAGATGCTTCCGCAATGATATCATCGGACCGCATCAGGCGAGCGATTGTCATGGCAGTGCGTGCATCCCTTACTCCATTCCGCAACCCGGTAGTATCACGCCGCTCCGGTCCAATTCCAGCCGTCATACCTTTTACCTGTTTGAGCGTATCCAGCAGGCTTACTGAAGGAGAGGAGCTGCCGACGCGTTCTTTTGCGACCGGTGCTTTGTCGTCTGGACGTTTCAGTGGTTGGAGAAACGTAAAGTAGTGCCCGGAATGTTGTGGCGGCGGTTCATCTCCGCTACCAGAGCCGACGGTATCGGAACCAGCGGGCACTTCCATCAGGACTTCTTCGTTACTCGATTCACGTCTTTTGGCCTCTTCCTCGCGTTTGGCTGCTTCGTGAATTGCCTGAATGTTGTCGGGGTTGACGTCCGTCTTGCTTTTCGGCGGAGGTGTCTGTGTAACGGTATCTGCGTCGTCATCCCATGCGACGGCCGATAGTTTCTGTTGCTTCCAAGACGCCCACGAATCCGCCGCATCAACCTCTCCGCTACCGAGCCACCGCTGCATGTCGCGCAACTGTGGCATTACGGTATCGCAGTTTTCAATGAGTCTCGACAGGTCTTCGTGCTCGCGAATGGACGCCGCCAGTTTCACGACTTCTTGCAGAAGACTCGTGCGATCACGACGAAGCATGACCTGGCCGTGTTTGGCTGGGTCATGCTCCACATCGGACGCTGTCTTGACCAACGCAAGAATTGCTTGTTCGGCGAGCGGGTCGACCTCGGCCATTTTCACGTCCTCGTGTAGAACGTGAAATTTGACCCCACTGGCGATTTTCACACGCAACTGCTCGGAAATACCTGTGATCGCCTTGGCAGACTCGTGTCGCATAAACATCATCTCGTCCCGGAATGCTTCGTATCCTTTCAGGTAACCATCGACTTCAACGGTAGCCTGTTTGCACTGGATAGCTCCGCGCAATTCATCCGGAAGTCCGTGACCGCAATGCTCGCACTGCGTATTACCGTCTGCTGCGAGTTTGACTTCGTCGCTGCGACATCTGGAACACCGCGGTGTTTGCTTCGGACGATCGACCGGGTAGAATACGTCGTAAGCGTTATGTGTTACGTTCACCGCCGGCGGCTGTGTGCTTGCCGATTTCAGGACGATCTGGTTTGAGCCCGTGGCGTCGATGATACGCACATTGAGCCCCGGGTAATCAGCTGATGCATCCGGTCCCTTTGCCTCTGGCGGGTGGTTTTTCAAAGGCACGTTCTGGCTCGCGTATTTCGCAGTCAGCGCCGCCACGTCGATAGTATCGAACTCGGATCCTCTGGCCCCGTTGTCTGTGTTCTGTCGAAGATGGCGAATCGTATTTGCTGAATTGTGAATCTGCGCCAGCATGCCAAGCTGTGCGGTCGACAGTCCGTTGGAGGTCGCTGTCTTAATCAGCGCGTCCTCCGTGACTGGCCCTTCTTTTTGGAGCTTCTGATACAAAGCTTGAGCTGCAGGTTGATTCATAGGCTTACTGTAATATTCAAGATGTTGTGTGTCGAGTCATTTCAGGTCACTTGTCCCTACGATCCCCTCCAGTAACCAGCGTGTGTACTGCGCTGAGATCCGAAATGCTGACACCGGAATTGTTTCCTCCGAACAGCACTCCGGCGGACATATCCGCGCTGAATCCTGCAGCCATGGCTGTCAAATCGTCCATCATGGCCTGTCCCATCGAGGCCGTGAACGGAGAAGCTCCATTTGATATGCCTGCCTGTTTTGCGGCCGTCAGCAATCCGCGGGCATTCGTGAGCGCAGGACTTGTAGATGTGATACCGCCGTTTCTCGCCAGCAAATAGCCCACTGACATGAATAGCGACTCCAATCGTTTTGCCGCGTCTGCGGATTGCGACCTTCCCACGAAATCCGTTCTAACGCCGGCCATCGCCAATACGTCATCGACGCCGTTATTGTAGCCGGCGCGAAGAAGAAGCGTAGCAAACGCCTCGTTGTCCAGTGAGTCCCGAACAAACTCAGCATATCGCCCATTCGGGTAAACAAGTGATGCCAGTAAACTCAAATCGGACTTGCGACCTGGGATATCGAAAAAACAGGTGGCGTATGCCTCGACACCTTCCGCACTGATTGACTTCTTCAGCATTTTGGCAATCGATTCGAACGTCACGTCTTCAGACACAAGCATCGCGTTTATGACTGCACGCTTGTGTCCTGAAATCATATCGTCACGCGTCAGAGCAAGGGCTTCGAGAATAGCTTTATCCCGATATCGAGACTTGTCGACGAGATACAGATACGCACGCCACAGAAATCGGTCGTTGGTATCAAAGCCACACTCCGGGAACTCGAGACCGTTATCGACCAGCGTCTTCACGAAATGCCAGCCGAATCCCAAGTCGCGATATGCCATCAGGAATCGATCCAATTCCGGATCCGCGTCCTCACTCGGACGAATAGCCCAGTAACGATTCTTGGACTTATTGACCCGGTCCGGTGGAATGAACCTGCACAGCTTTTCGATGGTGAGGGCGTCCATGACGTTACTGCATTCCGTCGGATGCGCCGGAAGCGTCTTGAGGACGCTTTTTCAAGTCCAAAACGAGCAGACCGATCGATCGAAAAGCTCCGGTCAATTGGGTTTCGCGTTGCAGCAATTCGTCCGAACCATACAGCTTTTCGAAATCGCTCGGCTTCCAGAACATCAGGAAGCTCAATCGCCCAATGCGATCCACGCCGACTTCGATATCCGGCAACACGTCACTAATCACGCGCCCCACATCGTATGTGCGCACGAGTTGTCCGATGATTCCGTGCTCGGAGGCATGCATCAGGTTACGGTCACGAATCGCTGTCTCGATGTCACCTGGTGACATATTCATCAACTCTTCGGCCGGCAGTACGTCGCTCTGCTCAGGCCGCATTGGGCCGTTGACGGAACTGCGATTCATCAGCGATTCGACCATTTCGTTCGAAGCCAGTCGTTGTGAACCGTTCACGTTGCGACTCACCTCTGCGGTAAACGATCGCGGCCAGTCAGTCAGAACGTTATTGTAAGAGTCGTATTGCGGATTCCAATTCGGCTCTTTCGCATTGAACCCCTGTATGATGGTGACGGGAGCCATTGGACCGGCGGTCTTCTCGACTTCGTCGTATTGCACGGCGAATCTCATCTCGTCGACGCCGAACCGCGTGGAATTGACCCGGTCCAGCATGATTGCAGCTTCGTCTGCAGACAACCCAACATCGAAGCACAACGCCGAGGCAAATTTGACGGGATGGTCGAACGTGTGCCATTTCGCCGTCTTTGTTCCGGTATCGACCTTGAGCTTGTAGTGGTCTGCTGCTTTCGCCGCCGATACGACAACTCCATTGTTTCGTATCACCATCTCGAACACCGATCTGGCGGATGTCGGAACCGGACTTTCCTTCAGCTTCTTTCCTTCAAACAGTTCACCGCCTTCGACAGCCGGAGCACAGCACGCAGAATCAGACTTCGGCGCCGACTCAGTAGCCACCGGGAGAAATACAGTGTCGCTGCCGAATATGCCATTTGACCAATCCGACTTGCGAGACTGATCCATGAGCAGTTGCATTGGACGTCCGACATACCCGCTTGGATAAATCTCGCACAACGTCACGAGATTAGTATCTCCGCTGCGTTTCTCCATGTTTGTGATAAGCAGCGCGTAATCGGACATGGCCAGACCGCGTTTCTGAATTGCGCATACGACGTCGCCCTTCTTCGGAGTTACCGCGTATTTCTCGATTGTCTCAGCAGCCGTTTCGACGCTCTCTGTATTGCTGATGCCGTGCACAGTGGATGGGTCAATTCGCCGGATAGTTTTCGATTCGACGAAATACAAGTGCAGGTGTGCTGGTTCCAGCGGACGGCAATAACCTGAAGTCATCCCGTTCCCGGACGACATATCGATACCACAAATAGAGGCACCATCTGCGACCAGAGCGGTGGCGGAGTTCTCGTCAGTGACGACCGGGATCTCAGCGACATGGCCGGCTGTGAGTGTTGAAAACGTGATGTCCGATTCGATGATACGCACAGGGATGGTCTCCGTGGTTGTATCAATCATCTCGAAACCGTTACGCATTGTAGCCGCTGCTACAGGGTCATTTACCGTATCGGCAGCCGCAGTCTTCTGAAGCCATCCGCAATTAAACCGGATGGACCGAACGGGGTCGCTCGATGCGGTTTTCACGGAATCCTGTTCTGCGACTTTCTTGGCCACGTAAGCCTCGGACAGAATGTCCATATTCCCGCCCGTAAGTTGCAGCATGAATTCCGCGGCGTTGTCGTTTCGACTCATCGCCTCCATGATTCCGTCCAGCATATCGGCCGTGGCAGTTTTGACGGTCTTTGTCAGGAGAGAGCCGGGAGTATACTCGTCGACTTTGCAGAACGTATCAAATACCTCGGTGTCCGTGAGTTCTTCCGATGTCCCGTGAATTGCGTTCTTCGCCGTATAGCGAGCCGTCTTGTTGATCATGTGCGGCTGTCTCGCGATATAGCCGAGGTCATTGCCCATACCCGAACTACGGTCGGCTTCCGCTCTTGACATCAGAGACCCCGGTTCTTCGGTGCTGCGCACTTTCGCCGAACGGAACAGAAACTCCGCCCATTCGGTGCACAGCGGCTTGAACAGCCTGGCTTTTGTATCCCAAAGAAACTGGTCTCCCTTGATTTGACCGTTGATGAAAAACACCGGAGCCAGCCAGATCTGGTCCAGACGGAAAATGAACGCACCGATCAGCCTGGTGTTGTCGTCGTTCCCGTGAATAAGCTCGAAGCCTAGACAAATGTTGTCGTCCATGAGTTGCCCCGCCTTTGCCGCGATAAACGAATACGCTTGCTGGGCAAATGCCTTCTCGATCTCCGGGCGACTCGCTCTAACGTTTGCCGCCAGTTTTTGTGTCCAATCGTTGTTCATGATGGTGTAATTATAAGAGTTGGTTTGCGGCAGTATTCAGCCCGCCATACAGCTGCTCTTTGAAAGAGTCTGGACGGAATATCATTCCGAGCCCCATCTTCAGTCGAGCCATTGGGTCTGACATCACTCTGTCGACTTGCTGCTGAATCTGCGGCGCGGCTTTCTGGAAAAATTTCAATTTCTCGTTTCTCACCATTCTGTCCTTGTATTCCCCGAGTGCGTCGACCCCTTTGTCGATGCCTAACAAACCTGCGGCGGTGCCGGCCGCAGCCAGTGGTCGAGTAATTCCTCCACCACGGCCGAATACCGCATTGTGCGCCTGCTGCTGCCATTTCGGTAGTTCCTCGAAAGCTTTTGTCCAGTCCACTCTTCTCGGGTGCACGCCGTAAGCCATGTCCGCTTTATTGGCGAGATCCGTTGCTGCCGCTGGGTTCGCAGATAATGGAGCCGGATTTCGATTCGCCTTCCAAAGGTCAAACTTTGCTTTCGCCTGGTCGAACGCTGCGCCAACTCTGGGCTTCAGGTAGTTCGTGTAATACGCTGGAGCTTTCAGTCTGGACCCAAGTCCACGAAAGAAACCCATCACATTCGCGGTCTTGTAACCGCCGGACATAAGCATCGCAGCGTGTATACGTGCCTCTCTGTCCAATTCCGCCTGTCTTACAGGATCTGAGTTGAAATCTCGAATCGTTGTATGACCTTCGGGCAATCTCGATATACCATCGATGATGTTTTCGTTTTCCTGTTTCTTTGACAAATACCCAATTAGTCCTAGCAGTCCGGCGCCTGTCAACCCACCGATGGTCGCTCCTGTTTGTGCTCCATCGGACACTGTAGTGTTACCACTGCTCGCCCCGACTAAACCTCCGATCCCGAATCCTGCCGCAGTTCCTACTGCACCACCGGTAAGTCCGGCGGCAAGAGTACGCAGCAGCGGAGAGTTTATCTTCTTGCTGGCCTGCATACCGTCATTCTCAAAAATCGTAGGTATGATGGTTCTCAGTCTCTCGTCGATCTCGTATTGTTCATCCGGCGTCAACTGTCGCTTTTTTGAAATCGGCGCGTATCTTTGCATGGCGTAAGCTGACATACCGGGATAAGGGGTATCGGTAGCTACCTTGCAGATAAGCTCTGCCGCAGTCTTGCTGCCTAACAGGATCTCCTGCATTTTCGCAGCGTCCATTCGACTCTTCGGATCGAATGCACCGCCGTGCATCTTCCGAAATTTGGCGAGAAGAGCAGGGTCATTGAATGCGCGGTAGCCGCGGCGATCCAGCTGACCCAGTGACGGAATAGTTGGATTGGTTGCAATTTGCGGAGGAGGCGGAATAGCGACAGGCGCCGGTTGCTGGGGCTGAGAACGCACCGCAACCGGTTGCGCGGTCACTGGGGTCTCGCGTAATGTCGGCGGTGTCGGGCGAAGAGGAGCCACCACAGACGAAGCTGCAGGACGTAATGTGACACCAGAAGGAATCGATCTGCGAAATGCCTCCTCTTTTGCCCAATCTGGGTGTTGCTTTCGAAAGCTCGGAATACCGCTGCTGCGCATATTGTCCAGTTCAGCCTGTTGTTCTCGAAACGTATCGGACAGGTTGTTGAGATACGCCAGCCCGTGCGGATTACCATCGGCGGATATCTGTCGCATCACGCGAGGACGCGGAATGCTCAGAAGCTGCGCCGCAGACTGTGGACGAGAAGCAGGTGCAATAAGTGGTGTGGTGTCGAATGGCATATAATCAGAAAGTTCCGGTAGTTTCTATATTCTTTCCGAAATTCTCGCCGATAGCAAGTCTGGGGATGAAATTGACGTTGGATTCAACGTTTGTATCCGCAGCGCGAGTGACGGCCTCGTTGAGATTCTTCGACAAGTAATTCGTTCCGAGCACTGCCAGCCAGTCATCCTGCGCGTGTGCCGCTGTACGCAATCTTGGCATGATTGGGGTGAATCCCGGAGTCTTGGAAGACACGCGAATAGAATCGACCCCATTATCCTTGATCTGTTTCAACATCCTCGGCGTCAACTTTGTTCCCGTCGTGAAATGTAGGACATCCGATACGAGATATTTTCCGTCCGCTTTACCGGGGTCCACGTCTTCCGCATCGTCCGGATTAAATGCCCCGCGAACTGTTTGATACGGGACGATGTCGTCCGGTAGGTTTCCAGCGAATCCGTCGATGTCATCGATTTCAATATGGTTCAACGCCCCACGCGCCAACACCTCCGTCTGTTGCCTGTTTGCAGAAGCGCCGGAGTCAGCAAGAATCTGGGCCAGGCGAGTCGCGTAATGCTTTCGCCCTTCCCCCAATCCCCGCGTTCTCACGATGTCTCGTGCATCCACAATTCCGTCTCCCAGTTGGTCTCCGGGTTCTACGCGATCACCTTGCTTCACAAGCACCTCATATCCCGGTTTGACGTAATGCCTTGTTCCGCCTACGAACACGTAATTACCACCTTGCGGTGCGGGTTCGATCTTGGTCACTACGCCTTCATTGTCGGCGACGGCTGCTCGGAACTCCATGTTTTCCGGCGACTGTAAGAATTGAGACAACACGTCTAGGCCGGCAAACGTCTTTTTCGTGCCGGTGATTCCAGCAGTATGCTTGGAAGACAGCGCCGATTGCACCACCGGTTCAAAGATCGATTCCCCCGCGGTCACTCCAATGTGCGTGCCGATCTTCGGTAACTTTCCTTCGGTCATGAAACCGCCGGCACATTTCGAGCAAAGACCTTTTGACGCCTGACACGTAATTGCCGATCTTGCAATTACGGATTTCGGATTCGCAACTTTCAGAGCGGACAATACTCGCTTGTCGATAAACGTGCCAGCAGGGAAACCGGCCGTGGGTTTCGCCAGCACTCGATACAAAAGGTCTTTTGACTCGTCCATTCCGAATGCGATACCCGTATCGGCTCCGCAGTCTTTCTCTGTCACAACCTCGTTCACGGCAGCGGAGATCGCCAGCTTCAGCATTTCACCGCCTCGCGCTGTGCTCTTCTTTGTGTCCACTACCGACGACCGTGCGCCGAATGTTCCTGCTAGGAATTCCCCCGGGCGTAGACCATCACTGTAGCTCCGTCGGATGAATACCGGAATGAGTTGACCTTTTGAATCCGTATAAACCCCCGGTGTGGACAACATCGCTTTGACCTGAGCCGGCTTTCCTCTGGACCCAATCGCGACCGCGGTCACCACGTTGTTGTCCTTGCTACCGAACGAATTCATCGTCGCCTTCTCTGCCATCGTGGAATACCGGACAAATATCTCGTTGCGAAGCTTGTCCCGCATTTCAGGATTTTTCGCGTATTCCTTGTTTACTGCGTCGACCTCTTTGTCCATTTGCGCGTATAGCGCATCTCGATCGATTACCGGAGCGAGGTCTGACAGTCGAACTGTATCACCGCGTTTCCACGTCGTATTACGACCAATGGTCGCGATGCGATGTTGAACAGTCGCGAATTTATCCGGGTGCTTGGCATACAAATCCACCAACATGGCGTCCAGCGCCTTTGCGTTGTATGGACGATCGTATTTGCGAAGGTCTTCCGGAAGCTCGCTCTCTACCGCCAGTTGGACAGCTTTGAGAACCGGCATGGCACGTTACGTCGCAAACTGAGTGTGAGATGTGATTACGACGGTTGCCGTGGCTCCTGAACCTGTTTCCGATATCACACGGGCACGAAGGTAGTTGTAAGCTCCCGGAGGAAGCGTGACAACTGCGCTTCTGCTTGCGGGGTCGACCGACGTATCGACAGACAAACGGGCAATCGGTACCCATCCATCCCCGTTCATGAAGTTATCGAACTGCGGAGAAGCCTCGATTTGTACGACAGCATTCAGCGTAGCATGCCCTTGGAACACCCAACACGTGATATACGGATGAAGCACTCGAGATAGCGTCGGTACGTCAGCCGCGTTACCGGCGGCGACCAGTGTAGCCGCGCTGAGCAACACGACGGTGTTCTGTAGCCCTTCTTGAGGTTTCGGTGATTTAGATTGCGCCATAGTCGTAGATGATTATTTGACCTGACGAGATTGTCCGTCCGGTTCAGCTTTTATAACGGGCGCGTCCGTGGTGCCGTTCCCGCTGACATTGCGCTGCTTGCCGTATAAGAACAGAACCAGGACACCTTCGCGAAGCGCGTGATACGCCAGTTGATGGATGTCTGCCTGAAGTTCCTTCGGAAATGGTGCGATAATCTGCGGAAAATACTGAATCAACAGTGCGACGACAAATGCGAAACCGGTCGCATTGAAAACCGTGTTGGCTCCGAAAACACGTTCCAACAGTTGAGTAAGTTTAGTCTTCATGGTTGTATAGTATTCGGCACGACGGTTACGGGCAAGTCAAATTACCGATTACGGAAGTCGAGCTGCATATACGTGTAAGTTGTGTCCGTGGATTTGACGTAGCTACCATTAACACCAGCTCCACCAGCCGTGGCGCATTTAATGGCTATACGATACCCGCCAGTTCCGCTGAAACTCGCCGGAGCAGTCACGGGAATAGTGAATCCGCCCTTTAATACGAACAGTGGACCACCTCCGGCAATTGACACCGTATAAGAGTCGAGAATAGCAAGATCCGCCCATACGGCCCCGTCGGCTGAAGTTTGTAACGACAATATCACACGGTCTCCTGCGACTACATCGGTCAGGCCGGTAGGAGTCAATCCGACGCAAACGTCTACTCGAAGGAGTCCTCGACGAATTGGTCTGAATACAGTACTGCCACTAATCGTTGTATCCAGAATCTGGTCCAAAGGATACCTCGGCGGAACGCCAGAATTGGTTACGTCGAACGCAAGAGCCGTACCTGTTGTGTTGTCCAGGATGTTGTCGACGACCGAAGAATACTGGTACGAGAACGTCTCGTTCGCGGGGGCGTCCATAACCCGAACCCTGTCTGTGTCAGTGCCAGCGATTGCGATCTTTCCGAAAAGTGCGACTGAACTGGCGTATCTGACTTTGTTTGTGTCTGCAGCGGATACCGCATTTATCTGATAAATGTTGTCGTTTACTGTAGATGTAGCAGCCACCGGGTCATATAGGATTGAACTCCCGTTTTCGAAGAAGATCGAGTTACCAGTGCCTGTAATTTCCACAAAACTCGCACCGGCGACCAGCGGGGAATTCCATTGCATGTTTTTTCGGAAATATACCTTGTTGTTGTTACCGCCGATAAACACACCAGAATCGCCGAGCCCGGGGCTGTGTTGCACCCTGGAATCAACATACAACTGCACGTTGTTATCGTATATCCGAATGGGAGGGGTGTCGTTGGCTACCGTCTCTTGAATGACCAAGTCGCGTAGCGTTACCACCAGCCCTCCTGCCACGGTAAAACCGCCTCTGACGATCGGATCTCCTACGCCGACAATCGTGACGTTGTTCGCTATCGCCAGATCTTCCTGATAATCATATCCGTCAGTTACAGACGTGCCGCCTGGATACACGTAAATGGTGTCTCCCGCGGAAGCTGCCGCCAATGCCCCAGTAATGGTGGTAAAAGGTCTGGTAGCATCATAGGCGGATAACCCGGCAGCGGCTCTTGAAGCCGCTGCTACCGCACCAGGGTGCGCCTTTGACACATGGATACCATACCCCGGAGACGTGATTCCTTTAATCGACGCTGTATCGGTAATAGTTAGTCCGGCGAATGTTGGAGTGGCCGTAGTCGCGACTGACTGGGGAATCGACACGGTAACATCCGCTGATTCAGCTCCACTTCCAGCTACAGTAATATTCGTGCCCGCGATGGTTCGAACGTAATTACCGGTAGTTCCGGTTCCAAGCGCCACAGCATCACCGGCCATTTTGGCTGCCGTTACGGAACTACCGGCAATCTGGTCCGTGCCTATCGCCCCGTTTGCAATTTGACTCGCCGTAATTGTGTTCGCTGCGATCTTGGCTGCCGTGACCGCCAGTGCAGCGATCTTATCCGCGGTGACGGCTCCAGATGCGAGATCCGCCGCGGCAATCGTTCCATCCAGAATATTACCCGTCTCGACCGCGCCAGTCGCAATCTTCGCCGATGTAATTGAACCAGCAGCCAGTTGTAAATTCGCATACGTGCTACCGGTCATTACGCCGGTCGCCGCGCTGCCGCTGGTCAGTGCTGTAATCGATACACCGGTAGCGAGCGTAATCCGACCTTGAGCGTTCACCGTAATCTGCGGAATCGTAGTAGCGTCACCGTAGATGCCGGCCGATACTCCGGAAGCTGTCATTTTCGCGTCTGTAACCACGCCGTCCTTGATTAACGGGACTCCATACGTTCCAGTAAGATGACTCCCAGAATCGAGACTTGCAGAAGATAAGATCCCTGATGAGGCTACGTTGGAAATTGTCGTAATCTGCCCCTGCCCGTTTACTGTAATCTGCGGGATACTCGATGCGCCGCCGTATGTTCCGGCAGTGGCTCCGGATAACGCGAGCTTTGCAGAGGTCACTGCGCCGTCTGCGATCTTTGCGGTGGTAATCGCATTTGCCGACACGCTTGTGGTGGTGACCGCGTTCGCAGCCAGCGAAGGATTCAATATGGATCCGGAAAGAGCACCGGTTAGCGAGTTCAATGTGAGCGCAGTAATTGCCGCCGAGGCGTCTGCCGCCGGGAGTAAGCTGGCGCGAATATACGCGCTGAGTTCTGTCGCAGCCAGCGTATTGGATCCACTCGTGTATAGAATACGATTCGCCGCAATGGATGTCAGGCCAGTACCGCCGCTGGTCACGCCCAGAGGATTCGTGGTAAGAGTCAACCCATCAAACGTTACTGAATCCGCAGTGCTGAGCCCCAGGGCAGTGCGTGTGCTGGAAGCAGACGTTACCACCCAATTGCTTCCATTCGCATACATGAAACCGGCAGGGCTGACACCGAGTGCCGCAATTTCTGCAAGTCTCGCGGAATACGCTTGAACATTCGTCCCGGGGACGAGTGACAACGCAGTTCGAGTAGCCGCTGCCCCGCCGCCTGTGAACGTCAGTCCGGAGTTACCGATTGTTGTCGGACCGTTGAAAGTGGTGACGCCGGCATATGAGTTGATACCTGTCCATGCGTTGGTTCCGCTTAGAGTCACTGCACCCGACCCGCTCGTCAGCGAACCGGATACCACGAGATTGCCGGTAATCGTCAACGTACTGGCACCGGAACGATAGGTGTATACGTCAGGGCCGAATCGAATTCCGTCGGCGTTTGTGGTAGGATTTCCGGCGGGAAGAATAGAGATACGAGACGACGGACTGGATGTCCCGAAACCGATCTGGCCGACGCTGTCGATCTGGAATCCGTCGGCATTGAGATCCGTTTTAAGGACGCCGTTGCTGATTGGTGTGATGATTTGCGCCAACGCCGGGAATACGGACAATAGCACAACGAGTAGTGTGTAGGTGCGGGTTTTCATAGGCTCTGATCTGCGTGCCCCTCCAGGACGTAATCGCCGTCCGGAATTGGGCCTGTTTTGATGGTGAAACCGGTGTGGGTCACATCACCGACGATTATTGATTGGATGACGCTCGGAGTTCCAACTCCTACGTATCGAAATGCGTAAGTCACGCGTGGTGGGTCAACCGGTGCTCCGGCAAAAGGTGTAGGAAACTCGATTTCATGACTTTCCGCCAGAGAAGTAAGCGACACAGAGAAAGTTTGCTTCAGAACGTATTTGTCCTGTGTGGTCCAGTCCACGTCGTTTAAAGGAATACGCCCAATCTGATTTGGGCCGACACCGATTGTGAGATATCTAGTATCGTCTGATTCGATAACGCGAATCTCGTGCATCACTGCCTGTGAATTGACTGCGGTCGGCGATTGCAGCATCACACCGCAGAACAGCTCCCGAAGGGATTTCACCTCCAGTAATTCGGGCACAGAACGGCCTGCTCTCAAGACGGGGATGCGCAAACCGGCAAGGTTTCCGGAACGAGTCAACGGCTGTTTGTCCAATCGACGCCCCGGACCGATTACTGTCTGTGTCTCGGTCACGGACGCGGACGCGTTCAGGGAATACGTCAGTTTGTAATTCAACGTATCCGGAAGAGTCTTCAGATTGTAGTTGAAGCCAGTGTAAGAACCCAGCACAGGTTCCAGTATCTCGGTGACAATCGGGGCTAATTCGTCCAGATGCATTGGGCTGCCGTCAACCTCGTTCTCGATACCGAGCAACACATACGGACGTGAAGTAAGCGGTACAGGAAAGGTCACTGAACCAGTCAGTGAAATCGCCAGCGATTCGGATCCGTAAAGTGTGGACATTGTCAGGAAAGGTTAGCGGTAATCTCCCGGATGCTCAAGTTGAACATTTTTGCGTATCCAGTCAAAGCCTCGTCACCGGGCTGCAGGATTTGCGTGTTTCGATCGTTGGCGATGACGACGGCAATCAGTTTCCCGTCAGAAGCTCGTATTTCTACAACGCCGTCGTCCAGCCGTGCGGATTCGTCGCCTTGCGTATTTCGAATTACGATCATACGCCGGCTGACATTTCTGGAGGCACTGCCATCGCCTGTGGTGGTGGCGGTTCATTGATCGCCGCTTCCAGTTTCTGAATCATCTTTTCCAAAGCCGCCATTGCGTGCTGTGTCTGGCTCAATTCAGCACGAACCGATTCAGACTCGCTTGTCAGCTTTTGAATCGCCGGTTGAATTTGTTGTGCAATTACGTCGGCAAGCTGCCCGAGCATTTGTGCCATTTCCCCGAGCGGGCCGGCGACGTCGGGTTGGGAAGGCTGGGCTGGTTGTTGCGGCGGCGCTTGCTGTGCCTGCGGAGGTGGAGGCGCCGCCGCCTGTTGAGCTGCTGGATCTGCAGGAGGTGCGGCCTGTTGCTGTGCTGCCGCCATTTGCGCGGCTTGGTCAGGCGGAGGCTGTTGAGGTTGCATGGCTGCAAATGCGACTTTTTCCACCTGCTTAATCACCCCCATGATGGAATCGAAATTGGATCGTAGCTCATGAATATTCGTCATGTTCCCGATGTAATCATAATTTTCAAATCGTGACAACCTTCGAGATGTAATAGCTAAAAGAAAACGAATCCGGACGAGGAACAACCCCGCCCGGATTCGTTGCAAAAGTTCACCCTTCTACTTTATCACTGCCTCTGGACGCGACCGCTCTCACGGCGTCTCTTTCCAGGTCACAGGCTGCGATGACGATCGCTTGCCGCCTGCCGCTCATGCGCTCCTTGTGTCTATAGCCACATGGATCGAGTTGCGTGGACTTTTCGAAGGGGGCCTACGATCGGCTCTTACCGGATGGACAATTCGTCCGCGGTAAGAGGGGTAGGCGTTGGTGCTTTTTTGCATAATCTTGGGGGACGCTGATCCTACTGAATAAAGCAAACGACTCTCTTGTTGAGCGATTCAGTAGACGATGAGCGTCTTAAATCGCGACGCCACTCGCGATTACACCCTGCCCCGTCCAGGATGTCGGGATTTGATGGCAACCAAACTCCCGAAAATTCACCAATCAGGGCTTACCGCCCAGTAGTCCCCTGATTGGCTATTTACGTCTCGACGTGCGTGTCGAAACGAAACTTGGTGTCCCCGCCGCGGCTCGAACGCGGAACCTGCGGTTTAGAAGACCGCTGCTCTATCCAATTGAGCTACGAGGACGTTAATATTTAGAACTGCGGCATCACCTCACCGGTAGGTTTAGCCACGGTGGTTTCTTGCACAACGCCGCACTCTTTGCATTTTCGCTTCCACCGCGGGGTACTCACTGCCGAGACGTAGGTGTCAAATCGTCTGTCCACGCCCCCATATCCCGGGTCTCCTGGCCTGTCGCCAGGAATCATATAGCCCTCTTTATGGATGTCTTCCCTGTAGGTGTCTCCCCACCTGTGTATACAGGACGTCCTGATCTGGGTCAGGTGTGCTTGCTTCGTGGTAAGCTCCGTCTTCAGGCGTTCTATGTCCGCCTGAAGTTGCTCTGCGGTGATGTTCATAGATTAGAAACGAACCATATGATAGCCGTCCACAACGTGACAACCACGATTGCAAATGTCGTCCGCCGGTAACTGACCGGGAGGACGGCGGTTCGCTTGTAAACAGCTATCGACGCGAGTGCGATGGTGTTTGCAAACACCACGACCGTCGCTGATGTGTTCACACCGCCGCGGAGCATGGTGAATACCTGCTCCGTCCCTTGATTACTTTTCACAAGGATGGCCACGGCGAAAAGCGTGGCTACGAAAGCGAATAGCGCCCCAAGGACGCTACCCGCGAAGCCGATGTGATCGGCCGTTTTGTTAATTATGTGCATGTGCGTTTGTTTTGGTAATTGCTCGATGTCGTCGAGCACGGTCCGGGTCTATGGCCTCGGCCCAGGCGATAGCTCGCCAACCGCACCACTGGACAGGTGTCGTCGAATTTGCTTACCAGCGGGGAGCGCCGCCGCGCTGAGAAATCCAGTAACGCGCATCCGGATTTTTGAAGTCCGTCACGCGGCCTACCGACCTCAACCACTCCACCGCTTCGCGCATGACTGTGCGGATGCGCTCTGGCACAGCGGCAAGTCCGTTAGGGAACTCACGCCGGATTTGTCCAATCCGGTTAATTAGTCTGGATTCCCGTTCGCGGTCGCCGCCCTGCGCTGCTTGGATATGCCCGCGCAGCTTCATCTCCAATTGAATCTGCGTCATGGTGTTCGCCATGTTCGCGATCGACGCGGAGCGCGGGTAGAACTTCTCTATACGGTCCGAAGACGCGACCCCGCCCAGGGTTGTGGGGGCCTTTGAGGGGGCCGTCCCTGTTGCATTACTCATACCTCCGACGCCGCGTGTGAGTCGGAGGTATGGGCACTGCAGTTTTGAAATTGGTGTCACGACAGACGGGTTACGGTCGTCGTGATCTACTTCCATTAACGCTAGAAGTCGCACGGGGTCGCCGTGTCGGGTATTTCCCGATATACGCAAGGATTTTCCGAATCACCTTACTAGGAGTTGTCGCGCATCCCGCGCTGACGCTACAACCATTACGTCGCTCACGCAGATGCGTGAGAAAGTGTCCCGTTCATTTTGATATAACACGCTTTGCGGTCGTATTTCACAATGGCGTGAGTCCATTAAAAACGCACCCCGTCCGGCGATAGCTCGCCAACCGCACCACTAGGCAGGTGTCGCCGGTAATTACAGGATTACGTAAACCAATTCAGAACGTCGCCAAGCCTCGTAACCGGGATTGCTGTCCAGCGCCTGAATCAGATTGCGCTTAACTTGAAACTCTGCGGAGGTGAAATCCTCACAGGATTCTACATCCCCACACAGAACCGAGGTTCTGATCCTAACCTGCGCACACCCGAACTCGTCGAATTCCACACACCCAACTTGCACCTGAAATGCATGTCGAAGCGCCTCAGTCAGCGGCGGATTGCTATGCACGGTGCGAGAGGTCTGTGCAACCGCACTGTGCGCGTGGTTAATTCGCTTGATTAACTTCCCCTGCTCAGGGGTAGTGCCGACCTCACTGTACTTGGCACCGAGCGCCTCGATTATGAGGGCGTGTAATTCGCCGTGGGCCTCATCTGTTTTTGCAGATATTTGCCGCATAACTTCGGCGATGTATGTCATCGGAGTGTTAATTTCGACGCCTCTTACGGCAATTCTGATTTCAACTACTCCGGACTTTGGGAGATTACTCGTAACCCAATCAACGACCGAATCGTCATCATGCCTGTCGTCCTGATTAACTCCCATGTAGTTCGGATGTGTCGTGTAGTCGCCGAAGCGATCTTCGGTAACGTAACACCCCACCTCGTAGGCGGGGTCTGCGTGGTGCTGTCCGACAACCCACGAGCATTCACTAAACGCCCCTGTCATCAACAACCCTGGAATGATGGCTTTTGCGACCTCTACATCCATTTTAACAACGTGTTCTCTGGCCATTTGGTAACAATGTCCTTGGGCTTTCAATTCCCGTTACGACTGTGCTCGGACAGCACACAGAAGGCTTATTCAGCATCAGTAGCTCCGTTGTTGGAGCAGATCCCCGCCGCCTTCGAATGCGACGGGGACCCTTGTTACCAATGCCTTTCGGCGAAATTTGAAGCAGAGCATGGAATTCCACCATGTTGCTATTCCGTGTGATGCGCATCACACGATACCTGACAGTCTTGCTGTCAGTGGCCAGTCCTGTCTGGCTGCTATTTCGCAAAAGACGACGACCAGGAATATTCGCCGTCTTCTGGGTGTTTCTTCTAAACACTAACGTGCAGGCCACCCGATATGAGATCGGTATCCCTGCAATGGAATAAATGCCTTTCGGCGAAATTACGGCTGGAATACCCGGAGCGTACCGCTGAACACCTGAGTGGCGTTCAACATCATACGCACGGCTTCAGATGCCGACCGTCGGCGACTCTGATCTATCAGATATTCCTGCAAATGATTTCTCAGGTCAGATGCTGTGAAAACCAGCTATCAGCTGGTCTCATTTCCTATACCCCGATTACGGGCTTAGTTTCACTTCTGCGTTACTGAAAACTCCCGAGGGAGTATCACGTTCGGAGGAATACTGAGCCCCGCCCATAGGCGTGCGATTTCATCCACGCTGTATCCGGCAAGACCACAACCGATCTTCGTTACGAGAAACCATTTGTTGGGGTGGCTGCGCGCCGTCTCCAACATATTCATGATCCCTACTTTGATTACCGGCGGTAACAGAACCTCCAGATTGTAGCCCTTCGTCGGAAGCGCATAACAACTTCCCGTCAACCCCACTCCAACGCCGGACTTCGCTCCGAACTTCATTTTACAGTATAGGGCAAGTCCGGCTCCGTGATCTCCGGCTAGGTTACTTCCGAATACCAGAACCTCATCCTCCAGAAGTTGATGAACACGCTCCGGCGTAAATGCGAATCGTCTTGGTTTTAGGATAGAAACCTCCCCAACTGATTGAAGATTTCCCGGAACACCCTAGTCTGAACTCCTTGTCCAACAATCTCACAGGCAGTCGCGAAATGGTCCACCGGGATATTGCATCCGAGCAATCGTTCCAGTTCTGTCTTACGCAGAAGTCGCAATCCAAACGGAGTCTCCACAAATGGTCCCGTGTTGATCTTATGATACGACCGAATCACGGTCGGACATTTCACAGACTCACGAGTGATTGTGGAAAACGAGAAACCGTTTCCTTTTGCAGCGTGTCGTGCATTGTGCGCACGCAGACACTCAATGGTGCCGGCGATACGTTCGCAGTCGTGTTTATCCAGCGCGTCGTCCGGAGCGTCCAGATACGACTTCAGGGTCGAATCAAACTGCCTGCCAGGAACCTGAATCTCGAAACCTGGCTTCAACGTTGCCACACCTACCCACCTGCGTCGTTCGCTGGGCTCTCCCCATTGTGAGTGAGGTTCCAGTGTGATCGTCGTCCAGTGATACCCCATACCGACGAGCGTATCGCGTAGAGTCTGACCTGCGCGGCTATTTCCGTAATTCGTGACATTCTCGAACACACAGAACGACGGGCGCTTTGCGCGCACGAAAGTAAGCACGTGCGTATACAGCCCGCCGAATTCCCCGGTGTCTGCAGCTTCACCAACGAGCCCTTTCTTTGCACGACCAGCTACGCTGTGATCGGTGCATGGGATCCCTGCGATGATCCCGTCGATGTCGGGAACCTCCTCCGGATATATGCTTGATATGTCACCTTGAATCAACGTCGCATCCGGATGAAGCCTCGCCCATACGTCCGCAAACTTCGGTTCAATTTCCATCCCGGCCGTAACCTCGAACACGGGATTTCCGTGCATGGCCTGCGACATAGTTCCGCCGCCCGAGAAGATATCCATGACCTTGAATGGTCCGCTGTGGTTACGCTGACTCCGAATGTAAAACGACCGGACCGACGGGCGCACCTCGAACACGCCGTTTCGACCGTTCAATCGAAACTCGTCGTGATCCACGAGCGGCGCCAGCGCCGTAGCGGAATTGATATCCAGAACAGGACGCACGCTGCCGGCGTCTCTGCGTTTCGAAATGGTGTGTGTTCCGTTTTCAGATACTCGGATAATCACACTCTCGGCACCTGGAATTACCTCCACTTTTTGTCCTACGGAGAAGCCCAGTGGAATGAGTCGCTGTGATTCGACGAACAACCTGGGTCTGTCCCGGTTTTCGCCAATTTGCCCGAACATGATTAGCTGGCTCATGTTGTGATTTTCACGGCGAGGTCCAACACTCCACGCATGTAGACTGTGCTCATGACTTTAATCGCGGCTTCATTACCTACCAAGTCGGACTGCAGCTGTTCCAGTATTTGTCTTGCCCGTTCTTCGGCTGCGGCATGCGTGAATCCGATCAACATTCCCGGGCGAAATACGTAAGAGTTACGCAAACATGCTAGATTACTAAGTATCCATGCGGTACTTAGCATACTGCGCAGCAACGTTCGGGTATTCTCTTTGACACCCGCAGACGGAGAGTCCGACAAATGCGCAACATACGTCTCAATTTCTGGACTGTTCAGAAATTCATCGAGCGTGTCGTAATAAACAGGATCTTTTTTATCGGCCATGTCGATTATTTCCAGCCTCGGAATGTCAGTCGAAACTCGTCTACCACGGGGTCCGGCTGAGACGACAATTCCACTCCCATTTGGTATGTGTCCAACATCCACAGAGAGAACTCGTGAACCTTCATTCCATTATCGGCTGCGAGTAATGCAGCCGCATTTGCGTTAATCGTTACCGTGTATCGGTCGAAATCGTATTTGGACGTGAACCATGTCGCCAGTTTGACGAGCCTGCGATACGGTCGATGCGTCGGAATAGCACACACCGTGATGTGTTGTTCGGCCTGAATAAACGGCCTGCGTTTGATCCATTTAAGGATGCTCTTGATGAGTTTCATTTATTTTCTATGTAAGCAGTAGGTGGGTTCACCAACTGCATTTGTTTTACAGACCCATTGGTCCTTATGTGTTTCGTTCAGCAGACGCACCAGATACGCCTGCTCGAATTTGTTAAACGCCGGGTCATGTGGCGTAGAAAACCTGCCTACCCCGCTTCTGAATGCTTCAGGGAACCTGCAGAACCATATGACTCCGGTGTCGTAATCCGTACTGATGAATACGCTCGACGGCTTTAGAACTCCGGCTTTGCATAACATGTCGTAAGCTTTTAACTCCACGGCATCGTCGCTGTCTTCAGGCATAATTGCGACCCGGCTATCAGGCCATACGATTCGGCACAGAACCCTGACCAAGTCCAGAGGCGAGCCTCCATACAATGACAGATTCCTGTTCCTGTCATCCCTCGCACACCGGTTCGCTGTTTCTTCGATTACTGTTTCTGTGTAGCGAACAAATGCCTTGGCATCGACGTGTAACAGTCGAGCCATTTCATTATCGAACTCGAGGCGTTCGCGTATGGGGTCTGGCATACTGTCGTGATAGAGTCGATACGTAGCGTATTCTACTCCGATCGCCGGAAGACCAGGTCCGTACACAAACAAATGGTCCGGACGTTCGATTTGTCGAATATCGAGATTTGAGGTATCACACGGTTTTCCGATATACCAATCACAACTGATCAGCTTACGCGCCTCGTCCTCCGTTACTATGGATCCGTCCAAACGCAATCCGCATGTGACCGTCACTGACTCTTCCGTCCCGGGTATCTTGTCTCCGGGCTCCAACATACGTTCCAGGTAATCCCTGTAGCTGGATTCCTCGATCTCCATCCACGATCGTCTGGCCCGATGGTGCTCTGCCATTTCCTCCAGGGCATCACTCATGTTGTCAGCGTCGATTACCAGAGACCTCGCAAAATTTCCAAACGGTTCACTGACAATCCACAAATTACTTTTGTGCGAATTACCCAACGCATACAGAGGAAGAATCTCCCCGTCGACGTTGATGAATGACGGCTCGTGGCTGTAAAGTAACCTCCCGAAACTGGTCAAACTGATGGCAACGGATGTTTCCCCATTCCAATCAATTACCAGACGCGTATTTTCGTCCCACAGTCGTTTCAGAACCCTGGCGTTACACTCTCCTTCGTCCAACGCGATAATGTGCTGCCACTCGTCCTCGGAGTTCACATATTTCGCAAACTCGTCCAGAGTCTCAAATAGACTTTGGACGCGAAATCCGTGAGCGTTTGGATACGCCCCGGTCTTTATTTTCTTCGGAGTGTTATTCGAATACATCGCCTACTTTGTATTTGTCAGACTTTACGATTTCACAGGTAAATCGCAGTGGGTCCACTCTCTCCCATCCGGTTTGCAGTCGAAGATCGGCCGTGTTTCGACCAGTCCCTACACCGTCCCACAAAGGCATGTTCTTCCCGATGATTGACACCACTGTTTTGGTCGCGTTTTCATACACGATTACGTCGTATCTATCCTCCGTATTGTCGCTCATTTCACTGTATCTGCGTCGTCGGGCGCTAGTGCATCATTGACAGCCCCAAGCACCGTGTAGACGAACCACGCACAGAATCCGTAAACAGACACACATGCAGCAATCACGGCGATTACCGAAATGACGAAGGCGCCGACGACAGTAACGGCGAGCATAAGCGCCATGAATATCAACCCCGCTGGGCACAATGCGATATAATCCGTAGCGGTATTGTCTCCGCTACGTTTGTTTACTGACTCGAGAAACACTTTCAACTTGTTCATGATTTTAAATATGCCTTTTTGGCGTAAAACTCAAACTCTTCGATCGGCGCAACCGATTGATTACTACCGACTACATAATTCACAGACGAAGAATACGGACCCCTCGCCCAGTCATGTCCATGAGACACCTCGATAATTCGTAGACCAGATACTGCACCGGTCGTCGTGTCGTAAGATACCAGCAAAGCAGGTTGCATCTCTCCGGACATACATCCTTGAAAATGCCCCATAAACTCTACAATAGCTCGTCGGTCTATCTCGTAGTAGCTGCGCATGAGCCAATAAGCCGATCTATAGTTCAGGTCCACCGCAAACGGGGGACATTGCTTCCTGTATACTCGCCCGCAAACATGCAGACACCTGATTGTTTCAGGATTTCCGGGTAGCTTGAAGACTGCGAAATATACGTCGAACGGGAGTGGTTCCATCCCCCACGCCTTTCTGTGTGCGTTCTTCACATCCACCGGTATGTGTCGAGTCCAACGTAATCCGTCCCACTCTGTTTTTCCGATTCGATGTATGTTGAACTTCGTCAGAGTATATGTGAATGGTGCGTTGTAATTGCCGTCTTTTCCGATTTCCTCGAAATTCAGGACCGGAACCATGACGTCGCTACCAAGCCGGCTATACACCAGACCATTTTCCCGGTCCACGGCATAGCTGATGTGCGTGCTACTCACTTTCTTTTAACGGACACCACTCCGGAGGATCGCTGGGAATCTTCTCCCCATTACCCAGCATGGTGACAAGTCGCCCGTTCCGTGGCGTCTCGTGTAACGGGAGTGTGGTCCCGCGGCCGGTTCTCTCAGTCACGACAACTTCGTTATCGAACTTTGTGTGCGCGCACCACGCCAATTGGCTGCGGATAAAGCACAGGTAGATACAGTTTCTGCAATTCATACTCTTATTGATGTGTCGCGTTTCTTTCTGCGACATAATTCCGGCGCGTTGGCTCTCACGATTAACTCGGCAAGCTTCGGACAAACGCTATTCCCGGCGAGGCGGATTTGATCTTCGATTGTCAGGCGTGTCTTGCTGCCATGTAGATCCACCTCGGAGATTTGATACGAGTCAGGGAATCCCTGAGCCCTGTAACACTCACGCGGAGTAAACATCCGCATTTGAATGTCTGTGACGATATACGGCTCGCCTTTGATGTGCACGATACCGTCCGTAATGGCTCCGTCGCTGTATTTCTTCAACATAGCCGCGACCAACGCGTTTTTTGACGCGCCGGCCGTGATCGTTCTCGACGGTTCGGTTATGTCGTATCCGTTGCTGGTCCCATACATCGACACGCAATACGCCGCGGTAAGCGACGTGTGATCGACGGCAGTGATCGTAGGAGCCGGCGCATCCATGGGAGCGGCCTGGACCTGCTTTCCTTTGGCGGTGAAATGTTTCGTGAGATACGTCACCAGAGCATGTTTCGCTCCCCCAGCTACCACGGTCCCGAGGGGTTTGTTTATACCAGGTACCCGGGGTGCTTGGCCTTTCCGTTCACCGTAACCGACCTGAATCATGGTGGCGCCAGCAACTGCGAAATGCCCTCCTTTGACATTTGCGCACAGCGTCCGCAGCGGCTCATTGATGTCGAAGTTACGTTGGTGACTGGCATTGCAATGCTCGGTAATGAAAGGAACCATTACTCCGTCCTCACCGACGTGTACGAGAAAAGGATTCTCTGCGCCGTCCACATATTTCATCAGACCGTGAACGACACGCCTACGGGTGCTTTCCGCGTGCGGGACCTTTCGATTGAACATACTGCGGCACGGTACGTTCCACTCAATGATCTGATGTGTGGGTAGCCACGGTTGTTTCTTTCCAGCTACTACGTCCGGGTGGTTCGCACGTTCGTGTGTTTCTTCCGGCCATACGATCGGCTTACAATCCCGGCGAGCTACAAGCATGAGTCGCTTACGCAGCGTGGGAACTCCGTGCTTGTATGCGGTTATCATCCGGTAATCCACGGTGTATCCGTTTTTCCTGAATCGCGCCAGCCATCTGCGAAACGTAGTTCCCTTTCGCTTAGGACACGGTTTGTTGTCTTTGTCCAGAGGCCCCCACGTTACAAATTCCTCTACGTTTTCCATGAACACGTATCTCGGCTTCACGCGCTCGATGTATTTGATGACGACCCAGGCCAGCCCGCGGACTTTCTTGGACACCGGTTTACCGCCCTTGGCCTTGCTGAAGTGTCGGCAATCCGGAGAAAACCACGCAATACCGATCTCCGCCCCGTTCAACTCGGCCTCAATATCGACCTTGAATACGTCCTCGACGAGATGCTTCGTTTTCGGATGATTCGCTGCGTGCAGAGCCAGTGCGATCGGGTCGTGGTTAATTGCTAGATCCACAGGACGCCCTGTAGCCCACTCGATACCTGTTGAAGCTCCACCACCTCCAGCAAAATTGTCGACGATCACCAGACGACGTTTCTTCATTCTTTGACTACCAACATGTAACAGACGAAATGACGACGAAACCGCGGAATACCGACCCGTACGTCCAGCTTCGCCAGAGCCGTGTTGTATTTCGGTCGGAACACAAAATACGTCTCAGGTTCTTGGTCATGATACTCGACTCGGATGATGTGTAAATGCATCTGGTAGGACTCGTTTGTAAATATCACAGCCGTGCTCGACGTGAATAGGACTGCGATCGGTTACTCCGGGATGTGTGATGCGTTCCGCTGGTAATACGCTGCCATCATACAGCTCCACGAAGCAGTTTGGTTCGAATTTCTTCTGAACCGTAATGACGAATGGATGGTTGTGAGTATACACCACCACACCTCTTATCCTGGAATTACGCAGCATTCGTTCGAATATCTCCTGGGCCTCCGTGTTACATTCGACCAGCGTATCGCTGCAGAATTCAAAATCAGGGGATGTCCTATACCGGAACTTTATTACAGGCCAAGGAACATCCGGATGGGTTGCTCTTACAATCCTGCACTTCATTCGAATCTACTGAAGTGCCGTCGCCGCAATATTGCGGATTCGCCGATTTGCCACTTTAAAGTCTGCGCAATTGTCCTCGGAGAGGTTTACGTTTTTCAACAACTCCAATGCCGCGCTCATTCTCTCCAAACGGTCTGCTGCTTCGGCAGCGGGGCGATAGACTCCGGAACTATTGTCCCGAAGCCACTGAATCAATTCGTTTATCTCCATGAGTCCCCATTCGATGGGGTGTGTTTACTGACAGTCGTGCTTGTGAATTTCCTGATGCACGTCTGCCGGGTTCGGGATTTTCAATTCTTTATTCTCCCGCGTCATTCGGTGCGCCATTTCGCGCTCGTCGTCGACCGTCCACGCACGTTTTGTGGTCTTGTGCACCGCAGCCAGCTTCTGTTCCATCCCGGTTAATCTGGCGTCCAGATGATACACCACTGTCCCTGCACAGACCAGCCCGCCTATGATTGACGTCAGTATGGCGTAAAACATTCCGGTCGTCATCAGCAGCTTCCTTTCAGGGCTGATGGCTATTGGAGGTGGTTCTTCCGAGTAAGCGTCTGGAATAGAGTTACTGTTAGAGTGCTTGTGCTGTCTTGGCGGCATGGCGGTATCGTTTTAGGACCTCTGCGCGCATGCAGAGTAACAACGCGGCCGGCTGCGCCAGTGCGTCTTGTTTCCTGAAAGTAGCCTCCGCCCCATTGTATATCGCACGCCAGTAAGGCGACATGCTTCTCGCTTCATTGTCGTCGGTCGTGTCCTTCCCATCAGGACTGACGTAATTTGACAACACGATCACTGGCGGACAATCGTCGTCCAAAGTGGTGATCCAGTCTATGGTCTCATCACACTTTGAGTCCGGCAATGACAGGTCGAGCAGGATACAATGATATTCCTCCGACCGTAGTTTTTCATCAGCGGACTCTCGACTACCAGCCAGATCGAAATTAAGCCCTATTTTCTGAAGGCTGGCTTCGCGACGGAACGCTGCCAGACCGCTTGTGATGATTGCCGGGTCGTCTTCGACCCAAAGAATACGGAATGTTTTATTCATTGCGAGAGCATAACGGGCGGAAAGTGTATGTAACGTCCGTACGCTCCGCAAGAAACTATTGATACAAAAATATCCTATGCAGACATCTTGAACACCTCCAGAACGACGAGCGGTTCTTCCGGTCCTTGGCGACGCTTTACCGACTTTCCTGGGTTTGTGACCCTGTAACCTGTATCGCCTTCAATCAGCACAGCGTCCTTGCCAACCGACGGTGCGTCAAACTTCTTGTCAGACAGGCGTCTTACCAGATTGGCCGCGGCCAGCGGACCATAGACAGCGCATGACAACCTTGCGATACTTCCCGGGATTGGCGGTAGATTCCTACCGAACTCAGCTACTTCAGCTTTGACGTCGATTTTCTTTGCGATCGGCGATCTGCGGATCGTTTTCTTTTTAATTTTTGGCATGTTTAAATTGGTTGGCCTGGTCGGATTCGAACCGACAACCAAGGGATTACTTTTTGGATTTAATACCACCACATCGACGAGAGCATGTCAGTTTTTTACCTTTTGCTATGCTCTGATACGAACGTTGTCTGTCTCGCTCGAACACAGTATTGCACACAGGACATGTGTGCCGCAGCATCTTCTTTGGATGTAACCTGACGTGTCTTTTTTTATTCTCCTCGCGTGAGACAATTTCTAGGTTGTCCATGGAATCGTTCTGCTTGTCTCCGTCAATATGATCTACCTCTTCGTCTCGACTGAGAATCCTATTTAGCGCCACGGACATAAGATACTTAGCGAATAGAATCGTCGTTCGTTTCTTCGATAACGAATTGACTAGACACACTTGCCATCTTCGTTCTTTTTTGTGGAAAATCTTGTAGCAGTCGTAATCTAAGAACGGCGTTTGCTTTGGTAATTTCATAATCGTTTATTGGAATAAACGATTAACACCGAAGCTAGAGCGACACAAGTATAATTACAAAACTGCTCTGACCATTGAGCTACAGGCCATGATACTGTACAGCACAAGACGCGGGCATTTCTCCCGCGTCTTGGCTTCCCTCTTCTCTCATCACTCTCGGGCACCAAAGGCCCTCCACTAAACAGGATCGAATCATACACGCAGCTTTTTACGTGTCAAAAAAATTGTCTCCACGATGTGACAGTGTTACTCTGCTTGCATGGCAGACACATCTATCAGTTCTGGATACCAGGCATTGGCTCGTATCGCTGGCGGCTTGGCGGGCGGTGTAATCGGCGCTTACATAGGACGTAATACACCCCCATCAATGTCGGTTCCGTCTTCCACGATGACTACTGTCGATTCGGTAAATCCACTTACCAATCAATGGGATTCCGCAATACACCATAACCGCCATGATCAAGCCTACGCACGGGCTGCCAGAGATACGGACAAGTTAGTCAATACGTCATTCGGCGGGGCGGTTGGAACCGGGGCCGGTATGTTGCTTGGACACATTCTTGCGACAAAACATATGAGGGATAACCGCCATACACCGTCAAAGAACTCTAGCCTGCTTGTGAAATACCCGAAAGCAACAAGTCTGCTGGCGGCGCTTGTGGGAGGTGGTATTGGAGCGGTTGCAGGTGACCGGTTTGTTCCGCAAACACCGGTTCCGACCAGCAGCGTGACTCAGACGTATAGCGTGTATCCATCAAGTTCAAACACGCAGACGGACAACGCGTCTTACGTGGAATCACTGATGGAGGATAATGCGGGTATGCGTAACGTCGGACGAGCTTCTGGTGCTGTTACAGGAGCACTGTTGGCGAATCAAATCGTCGGATTTATTCGCAACAAGCAGCGCAATGCTCAGTAGCCTTACGGCTGATACTGAACAGTCAACTTAGGTCGACGCGCCTGTGTGACGCTGTCCGCAGAATCCAATTGTAATCCATCCCCTGACGATTCTGATATCGCCTGAATCAAGTATCCAAAATTTGTCGCAGAGTTTGTAACCCACCCCTGCACATCCGCCACTGGGAGATTGACACGAATGAACCCAACGTATGTGTCTAGTTCAGAACCGACCGTTGTGTCGCCGATACTGGCGGAGGCTGTTGATGCGGCCTCCGTGTTGTTCGTGGAAACGCCGGCCGTGAGCGAGTTGTAAGTAGCCGTATCCGCCCATGTAGTCAGCATTTTAAACAGATCGATTCCAAGGCCTTCCGTATTTACGTAGAAATCGATGTAAGCGGCTGTGACGGTGGCAGTGCTTGGTACAGTCGATATGTCGAATCTGAGCAAGCACTGTCGGGTTCTGCTGATGGTCGGAAATGACGGCGAGTAGTCAAAGTCAGCCACAAGCGAAGTCGACGTTGCTTGAGATGTGGTCGGGTTCGTCGAATCGAGATATGTGTCAGTCGTTCCTGTGTAACTGCTGACACCCTGCTGGAACGATACTGTGGTTTGTGTCGTCGCAAGTCTACTCATTCGAAACAACGGTGGTTGCCCGACAGCTGCCGCGGTTACAAATTCTGAGGTGTGGTAAATGTTCTTCCCAAGCCGATCCGTACAAATAGATTCGCCCTGTGGCTCCGAGTTGGGGGATGTGAACCTTCTACCCCCACCCGTATAAGAATTGGTCAGAATGTTATCGTAAGGTCTGGCCAGCGCCGCTCCGATCGTTTCTCCACTTGTTCGTTTCCAGCGATAAATCTTGGAGTAGGACCGAATGAATATTTCCTGTCCGTTAGGTGTGATACATCCGCCGGTAGCGTATCCGTTGTTTCCTGACGGTGTATCCGATATCGTATTGAATGTGGCATCGTTCGTCATGTCGGTTACATAGTCCAGCGTCTGTGTGCCGGAATACGACAACGCAAAATTCAGACGGTAAACTTTCACCGGGGAAATTCTTTTGGTGACCAGATAAATGTCGCCTGTGGCAGGGTCAGACAACATACACTCAACATCTCGCAAAGACGGTGCGTTGCCGGCCGGATACGCGCAATCCACCAATACGACATTGTCTGCCGTTATCGTACCGTTGGCCCCCGTGATCGTAGGCTCGACCACGCGAGCTATACGAACATCGATACCGGTTCCTCGCGAGTTCGCGCTGTTGGCGTTATTCCCGGTATCTCCGATCCAAATGTAATTCACCCCGCCTACGGTGGCACTGGCCATAGACTCCACGTCGTTCCCGGTGAAACCGGTGATGGTCCACTCGCCAGAGGCAGCTCCAGTGGTAGCATTAAGGACCAATACTTTGGTGAGTATGCCGTCATCTACGGCCCACAAATAGGCATCATTGGCTGGTAGATTATTCCGCGCCAGATCCGATATCTCGTCTTGCGATACGTCTGTGACCCCCATCGAAACCGAGGCTTGGAACCACTGCGTATACCCGATCGGACATTGCGTGCCATTCCATGACGTGGGAGCGATGCCGTTCCAGTCTTTTACAAACACGCCATTCCATTGGGCGTTTGCCGACAAGACGATTAGATTAAGGATTAGTGCCGATATCAGGTGACGGATTGACATAAAGAATATCTGCGGTGAGAGCGAATCCAATTACCTGCACCCGGCTACCCGAAGCCGTGGGAGCGGTTTGAGTTAAACCACCCGCCGTGGTTGAAAGATAAACCGTACCTCCGGGCGTCCAGTTCCATGCGTCGTTGCGCACTGTTCCCTGTGTGACTACTGTCGACGCATTTCCGGTTGAAGCAGTCGCGGTGACCAGTCCGCGACATGGAAAAGTACTGCTCCCGTCCGCGTCCGCTAATACCCACTGGGAACTGGAATTCAGGTATACGGCGTCCCATTGCGTGACTCCACCGGAATTGTTCAACCCAGTAATGTCGTTTCCCTGATAAGTGTCGTCCGTGGAAAGCGCAGCACTGCGCGTTACGATTTTACCGGTTATTGTTTGCGTGTCCGACGTACCGACGACCGATAACAACGTTCTCATCGCGGCGTAATCGGCGGCTGTAATCAAAGATTGTGAATTGGCACTCAGCGTGAGGAATGATCCATTGGACGCACCAGACCACATCCATATCTGGTTTGCCACCGGGCTGCTGTTGGCGATTGCGGTGAGCTGTGGGTCCAAGTTGATCGCCAGATTCGCCAGCGTCATCTTGCGGTCCCGCATAGTGCCGGTCACATCAATCTGTAAGCCGACTATATCCGTCGACACCGCAGTTGTAGTTTCCGGCAGGTCTTTCAGCTGAATGTTCGCAGCGAATGCTGCCGTAATCAACAGCCAGTAGTAAACGATGTAGTGTTTCATCAGATGTTTCTTGTAATATTGTCACCAGAGTCAGTTACGAACCGATCACCACCATCTGTGGCGGCGTAATCCCCTGGAACTTCAGTTGCTCGAGTCGTCTCCCTGGCTATCGGTTCAGAAATAACGAAAATCGACATGCTGGCAGGCGACGTAGCCAGCATAATTGCCGCGGTCATTTTGTACCGCCTCCCATGATAACCGCGTTGTCTCCAGGTTTTGTCGGAACGTAAGGAACGATGAGTCCGCCATCCACGTTGAAGAACTTCAACTTCTGCTTCGCGGCCGTCGTAGTCTGACTTTCGATGAACAGGTAGTCAGAGCCGATCTTCTCATACAGATCAACTTTGATTCCGGCGGCAGTTCCGACCACCCCAATGCTGACTATGTTTGTACCGCCAAAACGCGATCCTCGTAAATCAATGCATTGATTTTCCGGGATGGTGGTGATGTCCGTGTCTGCGCCTGTCAGCGTCCGCAGAGCGGTGTCCAGATTATGGTCGGAAATGGAATAACTGACGATGGCTGTCCGTAAGTTTGCGTGGGCATGCCGGGAAACATACATCCCGGCATGCCCGTAGGCAACTTTAAACGACGACCTTCATTTTGGCGTCGAGTAGTTTGATTCTGCGAATGGCAGCGCACCGGATAATCCCGTCGCTGTCGGTGTCTGGTATGTCAATTGTTACCTGAATCGTCTTAATGCCGGCGTCTCTGGCCGCTCGTGTGTCGATGTCGTATGAGTCAATAGCGTGAACGACGGACTCGCGAACCGCTTCGACCGGACCGAATAACAGTTTGCTAAGCCGTATGTCCGCGTCGCGCTCTGCATTCTCCAGAGATTGGTCATAATCCTGGTCCTCTCCGCATGAGTGCGTCTGCGTGATACACATATGACGAAGCGCCGCATAGTGCTTCTTTGCATCGTAATTCTGCGCCCAGACCAATCGCGGGCCATCGCAGCTGTAAAGCTGCGATGGTGGTAGCCATGCGCAAGGAATGTCGAATTCCTTGAACAAGAATTCCGCCCCGGTTTGGCCATGAATCGCGTATACTTCCAGATGAATCGACTGACACGTCGCGTCTTCATCTTTCATCAGGTCGCTTTTCTCAGACGTTTCGAAACTATCGGTTATTTCAACCCGCAATGGTTTCCTGTTCTTGTAGCGGAACGTCAGAACCGCTCGTGCGAATCGCGGTAACGCATCATACCACGAATACCCTTTGAAAGTAGGTCGAACTTTCACGATACCGTGGTCGTATGTGGACGTCGCATATTCCATCAACGCCCCGTTAGTCATCAGAATCGGCAGAATCGTAAAACCATACGCAGCGTATGCGTAGTCGATGTCAGGCATCAGAAGCAGCATCTTGCCTCGAAGTTCCTGATCTTGCTCGTCGTAAGGATAGTCGGAATAATCCGGGTAACAGGCGTTCACGCCGTTTCCGTGGTTGTCGCCGCGCACTCTGGCCACACGAAGTGATGGCACCGCTTCTTTTTTGAGAAATTCAGAATCGGACGCGTTGCGCAGCTGTGTCCACTGCTCAAACGTCAGTCGATGTCTCCCTCTGTTATTCGACAGGATCGCAATCGCGCTTTGCAGTCTGATTCGCTGTCTGAGAACGTCGTAATTCGCATCCTTTACCACGTCATTTCGGTCCGGAAGCTTCAGCTTTATGTATTCCGTGGACTGGATGTCCACCTTTGCGTACACCTCCACCAAACGTGCACCGTTCGGCTCATAAAACACCGCACCTGGAATCGTGACGCTTTTAAGTACGCCGCGCAACGTGTGTCCGTGGAAATTCAAGTCATCGATGTATTCCAAGCAACCAGCGTCGTATTTTAAGAAATAACCGACTCGACACCCCATGAACTCTTCCACGTGAAAAGCTCCGTCCAGAAAATCTTCTCTGTCCAACACTCGACCGTTCACCGTAACTTTCAACGGTCCGTATTGTGTCATACGTTCCAGCATGTCCTTAATAGTCCGATCATTAGCTGATTCTGAAGTGTAAGCGAACCTCAGATACAAGCCTTTAACGACTGTATCGGATACGTATGGCGTCGCAGACTCTTTACCTAGAAATACTTCCTTTCGAGCGTGCATCTTCCATCCACGAGAAGCGATCGTTACTTCGTTTGTGATGGAGCAAATGGAGAAGAATCCCGCTCCTGCTGGGTCCTCAGTCGACTGAATTTCATCGTCCCAACCAGACTCCATCATTGTGAACAGTTTCTCCGGGTCTCCCAATCCGGGGCCATTGTCGCTGATCTCAATCACCGTGCTGTAGGTGCTGCCCTTGGCAACTGGATCGGAGAACTTCACGTTGAATTCCGTCGCGCCTGCTCGGCGTGCGTTCTGATAAAGCTCACTCATTACCGTCTCCAGCGTTCCGTTGAAATATCGGTCCGCTTTTGCAATCCCTTTCGGAGAAAGGGTTCCTGTTATAGGTTTCATATAAGTCCCAAAATCACCAGCCCCGATCTTACGGTGGCGGTGTTACACACCTCGCAGTGACTACTGCTGGCGTCCGTCTCAACTTCTCTCGTGTAGGAACAGCATGGATTCATGCATATCCCCATTATCACACTGTCGCACATCGCGTCGGCGCAGTAATCCTCCTCCGAGACGCCGCACGCCTCGAGTAGCTGGTCCAGCTTGGACCTATCGTTGGATGTCATTGATCAGGACGACTATTGGAACAGTCGCCATATCTCCAGACCGGTGCGTAGAATGTCCACGACATCGGCGCCGTCCACGGAGTCTTCGGCCGGGACGGTTTCTGTTACCACAGTCCCGGTCTGCACGTCGTAATACTGACGCGTTGTGGGCTGGGTAGTTTCGCAGCCGCAGAGTGCGACGGCACTGATGAGACTAATCACGATTTTTTTCATGACCTGATGTTTATCAGTTTCGGGCTGAGATGTCACTGTGATTGCGTAGGTCGTTTTATAGATCTCAGACATAATTCGGCTCTTTGGCTTTCAAGTCCCAGGACTTGAGCAGTGTAATGTTCGGATCGGAAACACGCGCCCTATCTGCACGTTTCTTCAGCACTCGGAATTTAATCCTGAACGGGTCGCGTCCAGTAACGGGATTCGTATGAAACGTGCGAGCGTTTGCCAGCTGTTCGAATGGTTTCAATGCAGCTTCGGGTCCGAGCACTTTGATCAAATCACGGTTCAATACCTGCCACTCGTCGCGAATACATCCTAGCATATCTTTGCTGGCAATTTTAGATTCCGAAACATGCGCGGATCTCTCCAGTAAAAGCCCTGCGTAATGTCGGGCCATACTCTGCAGATGTGCCAGATAAGCACGCAGCAGAGTGTCGTTGTTTAGAACAAACTCGTCGTTCATGATTTGTATTCTGTCTGCAGTCGGCGGACAATGCTTTTCAACATCCGCAAGTGAACCTCCATACGTTCGTCAGCTCGCCAGAAAGTCTCGGCGGCAGTCTTCATAGCGGTATTCGATTCAATTCCGGGAGGCATGGAGAACCCGTATGCGTTAAATGAGTTTGCAGCCAGATTGCGACATTCGTTCACTTTTCCCAGCGCGGACTCCGCAATCGCTATGACATCCGTAATGACCCCGCTCATCGCAGTACCCCACTCTGTGGCGTCGTATGTGTGGTCGATATCGGTGTAACAATCCTCGACCTTTCGTAACCACAGCTTGAGTTCCGCCATTTGCTGTTCGGTAATCACATAGTAGTTTCCGTACATATCCCGCCCTGTGGCATTCGCATAGTCACGTAGTTCACGCCGCGTTACGATCTGCATCCCGGGGCTGACGGTGAACAGATGCACACGCTCGTAATCCAGTTTGTGTTGTTGAAGCGACCTCAGTCTGGCCTCTTCTACCGTCGCGGTATCATTCGCCAATTTGGATACACAGGTGAGTGCATCAGTGGCGACCTGTTGTCGGGCTGTGAGGTGACGGATGTCTCGTGACTTCTCTGCATCGCCTGGATGTGACCAGGACACGAGAGTGTTCCATCGTTCTGTGTCGGTCGCCGCCTGAACAAGTTCACAGTCTTTTGCATCTGCGATCACGCATGGCCACCCGCAAGGTAACACGTCTCCGTTGTCGGATGCGTCGCAGGCCAGTTTCCAATTCTCTTTTGAAGGGTGATGAAAAACTTCATCACCAGCTCTGAATTTTCTCATTTTATTCTTTGGTCATCCAGTTGACGTTTCATTGTGTCGATCAACCCATTTACGCTTTCTTTGCGCACTGCATCATACAGCGCCATGAACACATCTGCCGGACTTTGTGATCCATCCGCCGAGATTCGAAAATCGACTGGCAGCATTGCAGGCCTCAACTTGTTCACCGGGATAGCAGCGTATTGCCCACGAGGCGGGACCACGAACCCCCATCGCTCGAGTTCTACAGGAGTGAGAGGTTTGCCCCACCCATCTTCACCATCGTTTACCGGCCGCACCGGTCCCTGCCATTCAATGGTTTGGTCCGACATACTGCGGAGCCAGCTTTCACCCGGTTCACTGGCCCCGTCGAAGTAACGCATCACGCGTCCATTTCCTATACGTGTGATATTGACCATGAACTCGTTGACGTTGCGTTGGTGATTCTGTTCGGTAGACGTCAAACGCACCCAATACACCCCATCCAAATCTGGAAGTTTCTTGGATTTAACCCAGGCGCTACTCATGGGTCTATGTCACCTCCTGAAATTGGATAAATTTTCGGAACTCCTTTTTTATCTACCGTCAGATACGCCACACTCGCCTCGCTGTCTTGTTTAATTGTCGACCTTGCCGACCGCACAACTGATTTACGGCTCTTCATCGGTTTCGATATCCCTGGCTCTACCCCGAGATGCATCGTTATCAAATAATGATTCATTACGATGTAAACTATTCCATCTGGCCGTAGCCGGCGTCTGTTGCTCGGCTCATCTCTCTTACCGTTTCCTCGCTAGGCCCAAGAGACTCGCCCAGAAGATGTGAGATATGTCCGATGGCGTATTTCACATACAACTTGTTCTCGGACGTTCGCAGATCCTGTCCACGGACAGCGTCAGCCAGACTGTTCAGTAATCCAACCCAGTTACATGCTCCGTTGTGACAACCTTCTGCGAGTTTTCTCAGTGCGGTCGGGTCTGGTTGTTTTGCGCCGATAGTTCCAGCCGCGATTTGAGCGTCCAGCTCTGCTAGTTTATTCAGCGCCGCTTTTAATTTCGCGTCCCGCATACTGTCCTTGGACCCTTCCCTTGCTCTGACCGGGGACCAACCAGCACGGTTGTGGTATCTGGCTTCTCCTTCCAGACTCTCGTAGATCACGGAGAACCCGAGGTCCAGAATCTTGCCGACCTGTTCGGGTGTCATCCATTCACACCCATTATCGCGCACCACTTCGACGCTTCCGTCATATGCGTCATACCACGTATCAGTTGCCTGCCATTTGAATCCTTCCTCAAGGCAGTGCGAAACGTCCGCCCCGAGAATTTCGTTAACCGTCTCGAACAGCTCCATGGATGGGTCTGTCTCTTCGTGTGCGAAGCATCGCTCCGCTAGGTTTTTATTGCTCATTTGATTGTCTGATTTTTCGAAGTTTCGTTCTTCGATTTCTGATTAACCGATCGACCGCGTCGCGATCGCCTCCGTCCAGTTCCTTCAGTATTTCACATGTGAACGTGTCGATGTCGGCGTTTTGCATATGCTCCATGTCACTTACGTGCTTGAACACAGACGTGACAGTATCGATTCGTCTGTTTACCGCCCAGTCAAACCATTGCGGAGTATCTACCACTTTATTCCCGGAGACGACGAAATGGAACGGGTAGAAATACCACTTGGAACCGAGATCACCGCTGTATTCCCACGCGCCGTCCACTTCATCAAATTTCGGACTCTCTCTTTTGTATTCGCCGTCGAA
>SXGQ01782625.1_pt1 | contig 56038 bp, 56 predicted proteins | sample 3178371 | NCBI WGS metagenome assembly SXGQ01 (sample SAMN11356859, study PRJNA531348) | freshwater metagenome | isolation source: freshwater sample F1-20 | place: China: Fuxian Lake, Yuxi | collected 2017-12-25
ATCTGGTTATCGACATGAAATAGAAGCTGACTGGGGAGAAGACTCAGAAGGTGTTTATCCAAGAAAATATGTAGACAGAGCTTTTATATCTCCATCTTGGAATTACAATCCTGAAATTATTTCCGCAAGAAGTTTTCACACAATTGGTGTTGACTGGGATAAATACGGAGCTGGTACCAATATAGTTGTTGTTGAAGCTTGCGCTGACAACTATGAAGAAGAAAGATTTAGAAACAAAGTAAGAGTTGCATATCGCGAAGAAATAGTAAAATCAGAATACACTCTTACAAGAGCAGTTGATAGAATTGTTGAATTAAATGAAATATTTAATCCAAAACATATTTACGTAGACAGAGGTTTTGGTGAGGTTCAGGTTGAATTACTCCATAAAAAGGGCATAGATGATCCAAGGAGTGGACTAAAAGAAAAGGTAAAAGGCGTTGCCTTTGGTGAGTCTATAGAAATTAGGGATCCTTATACAAAGATGCTTGTTAAAAAGGAAATGAAACCATTTATGGTAGATAACTTAAGACAATATCTTGAAAGGGAAGCAATACTTTTTCCAGAGATTGATGAAGAACTTTATCTTCAATTAATCTCTTATGTAGTTGTTAGAACAACTCAAACTGGAAGACCAGTTTTTGAAGCTGCAGGTTCTGTAATGGATCACGCACATGATGCATTGATGCTATCTTTATTAGCTATTACTCAAAATTATGGAGAGTTCTCCAAAGCTAATTATGCAACAAATACAGAAAGCTTTTCTAATACATTTTTTATACCAAAAAAGAAAACAGTTGAAGACGAAGAAGAAAAAGATTCAAAAATTTTGGTTTCAAATAGAACATCTTCTATGAAACCAAATGGTTTTTCTAGAACAAAAAAAACGCAAAGTAAAATATCTAGAAGGATGTTTTAGTTAAAATGAGTATAAATAATATAGAACAAAATTTTGGAGATAACTCCACGATGTTTGCTGGCGGTTCAAAGTTCTTTGATGAAAGAACAGGAACTTATAAAGGTGGAGATAGCGATGTCTCATTTTTTGAAGATCCAGATAAAAATGTTCAAGCAACAATAAAAGAAAAATTTTCTGGTTTAATTCCATCAAAAGCAGACTATGCACTTAGAGAAGAATATTCTGTTCCATTAAATCATATAAAGCAACAAGTTGAAGAATCTATATTTATTTACGGAAAACTTTTAGAAAATATAGATTCAATAATGAATAAAATAAATATAGATTATACTAAAGATGCAAATTTAGAAGAGTCTCACAAAATGTTGTGGAGAGAAGTTGTTAAATTTAATGATATAACAACAGAATATATAAACCAAATTAGTAAAACAAATTCAACTAAAGATGTAAATAGTTTATATCCTAATTACATTTCTTTTGAAGAGTATTTGTATGCGATTAGATCAAAATCTATCTCTTCACAAAGATTAGTTAAAGAATATAAAAGATTATCGTCTCACTCAGTATTCTCATATCTTTTAGATTTAAGAGAATTAGTAAATTATATTTTAAATGAAATTTATTTTATAAGACAAACTTTAATAGATTCTTTCGGGGAGGAATATGAAGACGACTCGCAAAAACAAATTGGTGTACAACTCGATTCGTGGGCAAAAATGTCGCTACACTACGCGCAGCGCATTACTGACACAATCGTCTCAGTACCAAAAGGAATCCCAATTGCCGAAGTGGATAAAATCACTGAAAAGCAAGCCGTTGAATTCCAAGCGTTTTTTGCGATTAGACTAGATGCTGTAAATGATGAAATAGATAGCATACTACAATCTATTAAAAGAGATTTAGTAGATAACTCAGAAATATTTTATTCTAGATATTTAGAACAAGCTCTTACGTTTAGAAATAAAATAGTTAATTCAATGGAGCTAGATTATCATACAACTAGCTTTACGTCAGTAGCACCATTTTTAACAGAAGAACTTTTAATAGCAACTAATGTAATGAATTCTAACTTTGGCATGATTTTAACAGATATGGTTCAAAGACACTCGATGATTACAGCTAAAGTTGATGAAGTAATTTCTACAATATCTGATAAAAGAAAATACTCAAATTATATCTTTCAACTTTCTACAAAAGGTAATCCAAAGAAGATAATCACAAAAACCGTAACTAATGATATATATTCAATTATATTTAAATCTTCTATAAATTATATAAACATAGAAAGCGACTTATTATCAAATCATGCTAGTTTAGATAATTTAACGGAAAATCACCACCCCCAGTATTTACTTAAGAATGGCGGTTCAATCACCGGAGATATAACTGTAGAAAATTCTGCTACTATAGACGGAGTACATCTTTCTACGCATGCACACAACGGATTAGATGGATCTGCAAAAATTAAATCAACAGATATCGATTATGAATCTGCGCGACTTACTTTAACAGGTGTTGTTCCATCTCCGCTCTCTATATCAATAGATTCATTAATTAATGATATAATTGATGGCGGAGTACCAGTTGTAGATGTTGTAGTAGCAATAAATACTGGTGATGATTCTTTATTGTTAGACTATGAAATAATAGTCGCAGAGGTAGACTAATGGCTTGGTTTAGATATTTAAAATATGGAGAGGTAACTTCAAGTTCTGTTACTTCTTCTAATTATCAATATCCTAATGTAAGAAGGAAAATAAATTTCCCTTTGCCATCCCAAGACATAGAAGCTAACACTTGGGTATTTGTGGATATTAGTGACCTTGGAATAGATAAGGTTATAAACAGTTCTTTGTCTGAAGAGTCTCAAGAAAGATCTTTTGTAGTTGTTTACGAAAGTAGATCTAATGACGATTATTTGTTTCAACCTGTAAATACTAATATTTATGATAATAGATTATTTTTTCAAACAGCAGAAAAACACTATAAGGATATAGAAATACAAAAGCAATATTCTGTTTATTATAAAACAAAAAATATAAAGAATATAGCTAAGGTAGTAAATGGAGACATAGAAGATTATGAAGCTGTAGATGATATAGAATCGGAATTTGTATATTCTATTGTTCAATATGATGATTATTACAGTGAAGTTCAAACAACAGATGTTAAAAAATATAGTCTTTCATTTCTAAATAATAATATAGATTGGAAAGATGGAGTTTCACAAAATCCTGGAGCAACTGCAGTTGGAAATTTTACTGGACCAAGCTTAAAAATATTTTGTTCTAAAGGTCCAGATTATGGCATTATGAAACTAAGAATTATAGGACTTTCTTCAGAAGCTACTCCATCTTCTGAAGTAGTTGTTGATTGGCAAGAAATTGACTTATATGATTCAGAAAATTCTAATGACAATGAAGTATATTCAATCACAAGCTTATCTTATCGAAAATATGTATTTGAAATTAAATCAGATTTTGAAAAGAATATTTTATCTTCAAATGGTAGAATTAATTTAAATAAATATTCTTATTTACTAGATCAAGATTTAACTTTATCTTCTGAAGAAATAAGTCCATTTCTTTTAACTAGAATAATTACTGTGATTGGATAATTATGGCAATAATAAAAAAGAAAATAGAAAATTTAAAACCACGGAAAAGACTACCTTGTAACAGTTAGATCAAAAAATTCTGATCTAAACATTTATTCAGATGTAGCACAATCAATCTTAGTTTCTATTCCTAAAGATTCAACAATTCCAGATTATCCAACAAATCTTTCGCTTTATGCAAGTTTTGAAAAAGTGATGTTTGTTTTTGATGCAGGGGAAGAGTTAGATCTATCCCAGTATCAGTATGAACTATATAATGCCTCCGCTGTATCAGGAACTTATCCAAATTATTCAATTACTGAAACTCCTGTAGTTCAAGGTTATTCTGGATCTAATGTTTTTACTGTTTCTGTTGTTAATACAACAAAAAATGATGCAGGCTTTGTAACTACTAAAAGTTACAAGGGAAGAATTAGGTCAATAGATACCTCTGGTAACTTAAGTTTGTGGTCTCCAATTATAGCTACAGATCAATCAACACCTCTAATTGACAGCCAATATATTAATACACTGACCGCTTCAAAAATCACTGCAGGGAAAATACTTTCTGCAGAGATTGTTTTGTCTGGAATTAATTCCATATTAAAATCTTCTACTTATGATGATTCTTCTGGAACAGCAGGTTGGTTTATTAGAGGAGATGGTCATTTTAGTTTAGGTGGCCCGAATGGAATTACTTATAATAACTCTACAATTACAATTGGTTCAGATGTTCAAGTTCAAGCAAACTTGGCAGCAGACAGTATTAGCGTAGGCTCTGGTTCTAATCAATTAAATATAAATGATGGAATAAATAGTGGAGCTGGAGGAATGACTCTTGGTGATCCAACATATAATTACTGGTATTCTAATGGAAATTTTAGATTAGGTAATGCAACTAATTATGTAATTTGGAATGGTACTTCACTTTCAGTAAGGGGCGCTATAACAGCAACAAGTGGAACATTTACTGGAACAATAAGTGCTTCTACAATCACTGGTACCACAATAAGTGGTGGAACAATAAGCGGTACAACAATCACTGGAAACAATATATCAACTGGAGATATTTTTATAAGAGAAACTCAAGCTAGTAACTACTTTTTGACCTATTTACTTGGTGACTATCTACAGATAAAAAGAACTCAATCTGACTATTCAACAATTACTGGAAGCGGAGCATTCTTAGGATATTATAATACTCCAGGTGGTGCAGACACTCCCTACGTAATAGTAAATACACTTTCTCCATGGCCAGCTGCTGGCGGACATTATGCATACATGAGACACGACGGTATTGTATACGCAACAAATTACATGCAGGCTCCAACATTTTATGGAGCTCTTTCTGGTAACGCAACTAGCGCCACTAACGCCACTAACGCCACTAACGCCGCATATGTTGGTAACGATTCATTCAATGCTAGATTTCATTGGAGTGGACAATCTGGACAACCAACATGGCTATGGGGTTCAAATACTGGACAGGATTACTATGTATGGGATCCAAGTAATTTTAACGTTGCAAGTGTTGGTGGCTTTTCCCCACAATCATACGGACTTAATGGCGGTTTAGCAGTTCGATATTCTGGTGATGCACGTCTAGATAGCAATTACTTTGTTGGATATGGAACTGTTTCCGTTGGAACTGGAGCAAGTATCAACTTAAGGCGAAGAACCGCAGATGGTTATTTTTTAATTGAAGGATCTCGTACTGAATATAAAAAAGATATTGAGTACATAAATTATTTAAATGCTAAAGAAATCCTGCTTTCTCTAAAACCAGTTAAGTTTAACTGGAAAGAAGAATTCGATGGACCAGAAGATCCAAATCCATTAATGCAGGAAAAAAGAGTTCAGAATAAAGAATATGGTTTTCTTGTAGAAGATGTCGCTGAAGCTTCCTCTGAACTAATTACATATCTTGATGACAATGATGATAAAATACCTAAACCTATGATGTGGCAACAAAATGGAATTATTTCACTATTAGTAAAAGTTGTACAAGAATTAGTTAAAAGAATAGAAGTTTTAGAAAATTCTTAAAAATAAATTTTATTTAAAGTTATTTAAAGGATAAAAATGTCAAAATTATTATATACGTGTTATTCAAATATAGACTCAGCAAACTTTGCAATTGCCACTCAATATAGTGGTGGGTTTCCAATTAGGGGCGGTTTTAAAAATATTAAAGACGCAAAAGCTGTTTATGACTCAGCTATAGTTGTTATTATTGAAATTAACGAAGATGCTATTCCAGATCAAGATATAGAATATCCAGATAATATGGAGATTTATAAAGCTGAAGATATTTTATCTATAACAGTTATGGAAGATGAGTAGCTATATTGCATATTAATATATTTAATGATATAATGTTGAATAAAACTATTTCTTAGGAGAAAAATGCAAGATCAAAATTTAGATGTAAATATAGTTATTCAATCTTTTCAAGAAAAAGTTTCACAGCTTATGATAGAAAATATTGTTAAAGATGCTACAATTAAACAGCTAGCTTCTAGAATAGAAGAGCTTGAAGTAGTAATGGCTCCAAAAAAGGAAGAAAAATAAAATGAGTGAAGCAATTGAAGTAAATGAATCAACACAAGAGTCAAAGAAAGACCTTATTGTTGAAATTAAGATTAGTGACAAAAATCTTTCATATAGAAGTGATTTTAGTGAAGCTGAAACAATTTTTTGGTTAGAGGCAGTTAAGGATCTTGTTCTCAAGAATACATTTAACAGAGCTGGAATAGAAGAACAGTAACTTATAAAAAATGTACTAAATAAGTACTATTTTTATATATTTATATACATGGAGCTCTGGTATGCCTTTAGCTGATTATATACCTTTTAGGTCTATAGATAACATCCCACAAAATAACGCTATAGCTAGAACTATTAGTGGAGATGACGTAAAAACTCTTTCTAAAACAATGAAAGTCGCTGCATTAGCTTTAGGTTATCAGGGTACCAACTATTTCTATACTGGCAGAAGCAACTTTGAGCCAGCGCCTTATGATTTTGAAAGAATAATTCAAGCTGTTGATACAGATTCTTATGCAAAACAGGCTACTTCTAAATATAAGGAATTATTTTGGAAAGAAGGCTGGGAAATAGTTGGTGAAAACCCAGATGCTGTAGCATACTTATATCAGAGAATTGACTTTATGGAAATGGCGATGAAAAGGCCATTTCTTGATTTTCTTATAGAGGTTTCAGACCAGCTATTTAAATTCTGTAATGCTTTTATTGTTAAAGCCAGGGGAGATATCTCTGAATATTTTCCAGAAACACTTACTCCAATTTCTGCAACTCAGCCAGTTATAGGTTATTATTTAATTCCTACTGAGCAAGTAAGAATTCTAAGAGATAAATATAATAGACCAAAATCCTATCAGCAAGCTACAGATCCCCTAACATATTCTCCAACAGATAGAGATCCAGTTTGGGCAGCTGATCGTGTTATTCATATGTTCTTTGACAAAAAGACTGGAAGAGCATTTGGTACACCATTTCTAGGTAATGTTCTAGATGACATTATTGCTTTACGTCAAATAGAAGAAGATGTACAAAATTTAGTACATAGAGAATTATTCCCATTGTATAAATACAGAATTGGAACTGCAGAGCAACCAGCAGAACCAGATGAGATAGACAACGCTGCCATAGAAATAGAAAATTTAAGAGCAGAGGGTGGACTAATACTTCCATATAGACACGACATCGAAGTCATCGGTGCTGGCAATACGGCACTTGATGCCACATCATACTTAGAGCACTTTAAGGAAAGAGTAGCAGTTGGTCTTGGTCTAGCACCTCATCATCTCGGAATGAGTATGAATGGTGGCAATAGAGCTATGACAGATAGATTGGATACAGCTCTTTACGACAAGATAAAGCAGTATCAAAAACTCTTTGCTGAGATGGTTCGTGTTCATGTATTTAATGAACTTTTATTTGAGGGTGGCTTTGATCCAATTGCGAATCCAATTGAAGATGGAATTTCAGACAGGTGTTATTTCAAATTTAATGAAATAGATGTTGATACTCAAGTTAAAAAAGAAACACACATCATACAAAAATATACAAACTCTGTAATTACATTAACTGAGGCAAGAAGCGCACTAGGAATGGATCCAGAGGCAAATGAGGAAGGTTTATTCTCTGCTATGCAATCCAAGCTTCAGATAGATATGGCAAAAGCACAATCAGATATAGCCAGCAAAAATGTTCCAGAGCCAAAAGCTGATTCTTCTGATAAACAAAAATCAGCATCTGCAGGTCAAAGAAATCTTCCAAATAATAGAAGGGGAGTAGGTAATACTATTCGTCCTGCAAATCAACAAGGACGCAAAACTTCTCCAGACATTAGAAGATCAGACTTATCATGGTTGAGTGTAATTGAAAATCTGCTAGAATCAGACTATACTGTAGTCTACACAGATGAGCAGAAAGAAAATAATAATGGCACTGGAATTAAAGACTGATATTGATATTCCTTACCTTGATACAGAAGATGCTTTTGAAATTTTTGAAACAGTAGTTCAAAATGGTCAAACGCGTCTAGCACTAGAAGTGCTTGTCGATATTATGGTTACAATCTTAAATAAAGTAAATGAACTTGATGAAGCAGTTTCAGAAATAGTTTCATTTTTATCCGAAGATTCAGAGCCTAAAACTCAAGAATCTATTGATCAACCAAAGATTGAATCAAAGATTGAAACACAAACTAAAGAAGAGTCTCCCAAACAAGAGGAAATAAAGGTAGAGGCTCCAGCACAAAAACAAAAAGTTAAAAAAGAAGAAACTCAATCAAAAGAATAAAATGAAGCTCATAATCGGCTGCCCAATTTATAAAAGAGATTGGATCATTCATCATTGGATTAAATGTCTATTAAAACAATCAATTGATCTTTCAGAAGTTGGTTTTGTTTTTGAAACATCTCCAGATGATTTATCAACTGTACATTCTTTGTCTACTTGGAAAAATATGGATAAAAGAATTCCATTATTTTTAATAAATGAAAGAACAGATATACCTCATTTTTCTCATGATGAAAATACAAGACAATGGACAATTTCAAAATATCACAACATGGTTTCTCTAAGAAATTCAATTTTAAAAACTGTTAGAGAATGTCAACCAGATTATTATTTGAGTCTTGATTCTGATATTTTATTAGAAAATCCAAATACAATAGAATTATTAATAGCACATATTAATTCTGGAGCAGACGCCGTTAGTCCATTAATGTTTATGACTCCAGTAGGAACTAATTTTCCAAGTGTTATGACATGGAAGGATGGTTCTCATGATAAAGCATATAGACACCAGTCATATCCTATTGGAACTTACTTCAAATCAGATATTATTATGGCAGCAAAAATGATGTCTAAAGATGTATATAATAATGTTGATTATGAAGTTCACTCTCAAGGCGAAGATCTGGGGTGGTGCAGAAATGCCCATAAAAAAGGCTTTAACCTTTATTCAGCATCATATATTTATGCCCCTCACATCATGGGTCAAACTATGTTAGATTTTTACCTTAAAAATGGTGACGATAGAATTAAGCTTACACTTGAAAACTATAATAAAGTCTGATATATTTATATAAAATTGTTCAATGTTATAAAAACAAATTTACTATAGTCTAATAATAAGATATAAAAAGGAAAACAAATGTCTTTTGATTTTGTAGAGAACTTTATTGTTCAACTGCCTAATTTTGCAGATTCAAATTATGATTTCTCTGAGGCATTTAACTCAAAGCACGGTCTAATTATTGAAGTTGCAGCAATCCACGAACGGACTAACTGCTAACTACAATAACTACTCATCCGCTGAGTTAGAAAGAGCTCTCCAATCTTGGGTTGAGCCTTATCCTAAGCCTATCATCCTTAATCATGATCTTAACTCAGAACCAATTGGTAGAGTTATGGCTGCAAGGATGGATAAAGAAGCTGATGGATCTTGCTATGTCAGATTACAGATTGCAATAACTGATCCAGTTGCTGCACAAAAGGTAGCAGATAAAAGATATCTTACTGGTTCAGTTGGAGGAAGAGCTGCAAAAGCAGTTTGTTCAATTTCCGGAGAAGACCTAGCACAAGAAGATGCTAATGGAAGACCAAGAGTTCCCAAGTATAAGAGGGGATCAGTTTACAAGGGAAAAGTTGCATACATTGATATGCAAGATATTTCTTTTAAAGAATATTCTTTTGTAAATCAGCCAGCAGACCAGAGGTCTGGCGTAAGAAATGCAAAATCTGGTGATGGCGCAGCAGTGACTGATTCTGAGAATTGGGTAGCAAGAAGCGCAGCGTTCGTTCTTCACATGGATAGTGAAGATATAGTTTCTTTAGAAGAGAATGAATCTATTCTAAAGAATATGAAAAAGAAAGAATCTAAGCCAATTTATTTGCATCTCAAAGGTGCATTTTTAACAGCTCTTGCATTGCAAGAGAGTGAAACTAATAATAATAAGGCCTCATCATTACTATCTAGTGAAGATTCTGTAAAAAACAACTCTGAGGAGAATAATAACATGGAAGATGTTATTGAAAAAGAAGATATCCTTGCTGTAGCCGAAGGCTTAAGTGAAGATCTTTCTAATATCGCAGCAGGAAATGCTAGCGAAGATGCAGAAAAAGCAGAGGAAAGCTCTGAAACTGCACCTGAAGCCTCAGAAGAGGCTAATAAGAACTCTGATGACGATTCAGAAAAAGCGGATGAACAGGCTGAAGAAGTTGTTGATTCCGAGGAAGCTGAAGAGCCAAAAGAGTCATCTGATGAAGAAACAATATCAGATGATGAACCAAAAGAGTCTGCTGAGCAAGCCGATGAACTCAATGCGGATAAAGCTGATGACGTTGAGCAAGATACTGCACAGAATGATGGAATCATCAAGACTCTAGAGGAGGAAAATGCTCGTCTCAAGGCAGCATTGCACAAGACCCTAGCTGAAAGAGTCGTAGACACAAAAATTGGTCTAGGTCTCGAATCTGCAGAAGAAAGAGAAAATCTTATTGAGGATCATGTAAAGAGAACTGCTTCTTCTTTAGCTGATTCAATGAGAGATCTTGCAAAGCTGCCCGCAGCTTCAAAAAGATCAGTTTCTGTTCCAACAATTGAATCTGAACTTACTGTTAGTGAAGAAGAAAATGTTGTAACAATTGACGCAGAAGTTTCAGAAAAGGTTGAGTCTGATGAAGACGCTTTGGAAAAGCTTTTCGTAGATGCCCTAATGGGTAGACGTAAACTCTAATTATCAAATAAATAAGGAGATATAAAAAAATGAGTTTAGCAAAATTCCGCAAGGTAGGCACAAAGACTGGTTCAGGTCGCTTTGTAGTTTCTGAGGGCATTGCCCCAGCAGCTTATTTGCTCCCACACCCAGGTCTTCCAACTTGGTACCTTGACAGCGAAGATGATCGTTTTGAGATCGTCATCACAAAAGGTACCATTCTTTCAGTAATTGCAGACGCAAATGGTGATGCAAGAATTGTTCCAGCTAATGGAACCTCTTCATCAAAAGCTTATGGTGACTCAATGCCATCAACGTGGGATCCACTAGATGGTGCAACTCCAAACTACAGCTCAGGTGCAACTGACACAGTTACCGTTGCTGCAAGATCAATTCCAATTGGCGTTGCTCAGTATGACCTCTATCGTCCATTCGATAAGGGTACATCACAGGGTGCAGGCTTCATTACCCATGGTTACGTAGAGTATCCAATGGTTGCAGGTCTAAATGATACCGTTACCATTGGTAGCGTTGTTCGTTCAGACAGCATGGGCCGTCCAGTGCTCGCAGCAGCAGCAGATTTCTATGACAGCAGCGCAGTCTATGCCTACCTACAGGTTGGCAAGGTTGTTGAGGTTGAGAAGTTCGCAACCAACTTCGATGATGGTTTGCTTTCATACATGCAGCTTCCATCAGATCCAGGTGCACTTAAGACAGTGTTCGAACTTACCCGTGGGGGAACCTTCTCAGGTAAACTAGGCATTCGTTCAAACCTGGACGTAAACAATGTTATTGGCGCATTCCGCGTCAATTTAACAATATAAAAAAGATAACAGGAGGAATAATCCTAAGATGAGTAGAACAATCCAAGAACTCCTCTCAGGTCTCCCAGCTTGGGAAACCGCATTGGCTGAGGACGGGTACATCGATGGAGACAACAGAGTAACGATTAAGGAAGCTTTTGCATCACCAGATGCAGCAGCGTTGTTCCCCAAGGTTATCTCTCGTACTCTGAAAGAAGCTGCAGAGCCACAATTACTTGTGACTCCACTTCTTTCAACAGTTCGCCTTGGCAAGGGGCGCTCCTTGGAGTTTCCAGCAGTCAATGCAATTCAAGCTGCAGAGATTCCTGAAGGTCAGGAATACCCAGAGCAAGCACTCGCCTTCGCAAAGCAGGTAGAGGGCAAAGTTTCAAAGAAAGGTGTAAAGCTTGCTTTCACCGAAGAAGTCATCTCTGACTCACTTTGGGACATTGTCGGTCTACATGTCCGCGCTGCAGGTCGTGCTATGGCTCGTCTCAAAGAGCAAATTGCACTAAGCCGTTTCAAAGATGCTGCAACAATCGTCTTTGACAACGACAGTGGTTCATACGATGATACAACCGGTCGTGACATCAATGGCGCTGCCAATTTGACTGTCACCTGGGATGACATCGTTGACATGGCTGCTGTACTAATGGCCGAAAATCATGTTCCTACCGACTTTATTCTTCATCCACTTATGTGGTCGATCTTCCTTAAGGATAGTATCTTCCACGCCGGTGGTGCAGCATCAGCAGTCGGTACCAGCTGGGGATATCGTCCCCAGTCATCAGAGGCAGCACTAAATGCTACCGCTCCAATGGGTCTAAATGTGCTCGTTTCACCATTTGTTAGCTTCACAGCTAAGAGTGGCGCAGTAGCAGCTAAGTCAGACCTTTTCTTAATTGACCGCAACGAGGTTGGTACACTTCTCGTTAAGGATGACATGAGCACAGATCAGTTCGATGATCCAAGCCGTGATATTCGTTCAATGAAGATGAAAGAGCGTTACGACATCGTGATGCTTGGTGATGGTGAAGGTATCACTGTTGCAAAGAACGTTCGACTTGCTCGTAATTACGATGTTCAAGTTACCAACGAAATGGCCTAATAAGCCTTAGGGCGTTATAGTTACGAACACCCTGGTGATTGGGGGGCGGAAGATTAAATTCTACCGCCCCCCTTTCGCATATTTACTATCTAGTTGTTACTATAAACTAAGAAATTTTTTTGGGAGAATGTTGAATGGCCCTATTTTTAATTGATCAGGCAAAAGTAAATGTTTATAGTGTATCGATTAAATTTGGTAGAACAGTAAAAGTTACTTCACTTAAAAATGAAAATTTTAAAGTCTACAAAGATGTTGCTACCCCAATTTTAATTAGTGCCCCATTTGACACTATAGATACAATTAAAGATTATAATCAAATTTCTAGAACTCTTACATTATATTGGAGAATAACTCTAGATAATAATCAAGATTATTATATTGATGTATTCAATTTACTTGACGCATCTGGCTCTGTAGTCACTTCTGAGAAGGTTACATTCACTTATGTAACTTCAGCTACGCCCAGCACAGAAGACTATAAAACTCCAATATTAAGTCCTGTTCTTATTCAGGATAAATCAATAAAAACTGATATAGATATAAGTTATCAAGTTTTAGCTAAAAACCCTAAGTTTTATATTGATTCCGTAGACCCAGGAAATGGTTCTTTTTATATTGAAAATAATTTTAATAATGGAAGAGCAATAATAATATTTAATGAAAGACCAGCTTCAAACTTTTTAAACAATAGATATTTTGTGGTTCAAAGAAAAAAAATACAAAAAACTCCCTCTAGATGGGAGAATTTGACAACAAATGTCTCGATGCACTCTTGGAAACCAGAAGTTTATATAGATTTTCCATCACTTGACGCAACTCCGTCATACTTTGCTGATAATAAAGATTATTTTGAAAAAGGCTATAAATATAGGATAACTGTATCTAAAGATATAGGTATATAAATATGGCTAATTTTATTTACAATAAAGCAAAAGAATCAATGCTTTCAGGATTAATAAATCTATCAACAAAAAAAATCAGAACTCTTTTAATTAATAATTCTTTATATACTCCAAATATAAATTCTGATCAACACGTATCACAAATACCAGCTTCTGCTATTAAAAAAAGATCAGGTGATTTACAGAATGTTGTATTTTCTCTTGGAGTAATAGATGCAGATGATTTAATAATATCAGATCATGATGGTAGTGCATTTAACTCTATTGTTGGTTATCAGGTAGGGACTTCAGATTCTGATTCGATATTACTATTTTATATAGATACAGCAACAGGATTACCATTTACTGGCTCTAGTTCAGCATTGCCTGTTACTATATTGTGGGATAATGGCGCAAATAAGATAATAGCTTTGTAGGAGAAAAATGGCCACGCAATATCCTAACTCATTAGATAATTTTATTAATCCAACTGCTACAGATACATTAAATTCTGGCACAGTACCACACGCTGACCAGCATGCAAATATTAATGATGCTGTTGAGGCAATTCAAACTGTAATGGGATTAAATCCAGCAGGAGCCCATCTAACGGTTAAAGACAGAATAATCTCTGCAGAAACACAAATTAATAATCAATCTGTTCTGAATGGCTTAACTGATGTTACTATTGCAACAGTAAATAGTGGCGATATTTTACGCTACAACGGTACCCAATGGGTAAACTACTCTGAAGAAAATTTAGTTGATGGAGGAAACTTCTAAAAATGTCAAATACAATTAGAATTAAAAGAAGATCTTCTGCAGGAGTTGCTGGTGCACCAACCTCTCTCGAGAATGCAGAATTAGCCTATAATGAAGCTGATGATGTCTTGTATTACGGTAAAGGTACCGGTGGAGCAGGTGGAACTGCTACAAGTATTCCAGCTATTGGTGGCATAGGTGCATTTGTAAGTCTTTCTGGCACTCAAACAATTACTGGAAATAAAACTTTCTCAGGCACTTTAGATCTTGGTTCTTCTGCAATCGCAACTACAAAATCTGCCAACAACAACTCTACAGCAGTAGCAACTACAGCGTATGTAGATGCAGCATCTGCAGAAGAAAGAATTCAAGACATTGTTGGAGCAATGGTTTCAACAAATAATGAGTCTGGAATTTCTGTAACATATGATGATACCAACGGAAAACTTGACTTTGATATTAGTGATCCAACTATAACAATTGCCGGTGACGTCGATGGTTCTGCCACAATGACAAATCTTGGCAATACTACAATTAACGTAACTCTTGATACTGTCAACTCAAATACTGGAACATTTGGTTCTTCAACTGAAATTCCTGTCGTAACTGTAAATGGCAAAGGACTTATTACAGCAGTAACCACATCATCAATAAGCACAACCTTAACAGTTGGGGCAGATAGTGGTGCAGCAGATGGTGTGGCTCTTGGAACAGATACTTTAACCTTTTCTGGTGGAGAGGGAATAGACACAGCTGTAACCAATAATACAATTACAATATCTGGTGAAGATGCAACAACTAGCAATAAAGGTATAGCTTCTTTTAGTTCAGACAGCTTTAATGTTTCTTCTGGCGCAGTTTCAATTAAATCTGGTGGAGTTAGTAATAGTCAGTTAGCCAACTCTTCCGTCACATTTGGGACAACCACAGTTTCTCTTGGTGGGACTAGCCTTAGTTTGGCTGGCATTCAGCAGCTAGACGTTGATAATATTAGAATTGACGGAAATACAATTTCTTCAACTGATACCAATGGTGGAATCTCTATTGACCCCAATGGTACGGGTCACGTCTCAGTTAATAATGCAAGAATTGAAAATTTAGCTGAACCAGTTACTGCAAGTGACGCAGCAACAAAGGGCTACGTTGATGCAGCAAGATCTGGATTAGACGTAAAGCAGTCTGTTCGTGCAGCAACAACTGCAGCTATTAACATCTCTGCAGACCTAGAAAATGGCGATGTAATTGATGGAGTAACGCTTGTTACTGGTGACAGAGTTCTTGTAAAGAACCAATCAACCGGTTCTGAAAATGGTATCTACGTTGTTGTCGCATCTGGCGCGGCATCAAGAGCAACAGATGCGGATACGAGCGCCGAAGTTACTGCTGGAATGTTCACCTTCGTTTCAGAAGGTACAACAAATGCCGATTCTGGCTTTGTATTAACCACCAATGACGCCATCACGCTTGACTCAACAACGCTCACATTTGCACAATTTTCTGGCGCTGGACAAATAACTGCCGGAGCTGGTCTGACAAAGGCTGGCAACACAATTGATGCAGTTGGTACAGCAGATCGAATAACAGTAAATGCTGACTCTATTGACATCGCGTCAACTTATGTTGGTCAAGCAACTATTACAACACTTGGAACAATCGCAACTGGTACGTGGAATGGCACAGTTGTTTCACCAACCTATGGTGGTACTGGAGTAAATAATGGGGCAAGTACAATTACTCTTGCAGGAAATCTTACAACCTCAGGGGCTCACAATACTACTTTGACAACTACTGGAACAACTAGCGTTACGCTTCCAACATCCGGAACTCTTGCAACACTAGCTGGATCTGAAAGTCTTACCAATAAAACAATTGATTCATCTAATATAGGTGCAACAACTAAAGGCACAGGTGCGTTCACAACCTTAACCTCAAACGGTGCTACAACATTTACTGCAGCATCAGCGTCTTCATCTTACACAACTGGTACTTTAGTTGTAACTGGTGGAGTTGGAATATCTGGGGCTCTCTATGGAAACAACAGTGCTTTGATGGGCTTCATAATTGACGGTGGAACATTCTAAGTATATAATATATATTATATATTTAAATTTTTTAAAAAGATTATAGGTTAAATTATGGCTTTTAATATTGGTAATGCGTCTGGAACAAGGAAAAATAATGTCCCTAATATTGTAGGGGATAAACCACCTGTCGCTGACCCCAAATTAACAGCAGCAGATTTTGTTAAAGGAACTGTAACAAATACTCCATTAAATGACGCAACTGCTGGTCAGCCTTTATTAACAAGACTAGATGAAATATTATCATCAAATCCAGCTGCTAATACTGTATACCCTAGAAAAGAATCAGTTGGCTATACTAAGTATAGCCCTTATTTCCCACCATTTTTCCCCCCTTATTTCCCCCCTTATTTCCCACCATTCTTCCCACCATTCTTCCCACCATTCTTCCCACCTTATTTCCCACCATTCTTCCCACCATTCTTCCCACCTTATTTCCCACCATTCTTCCCACCATTCTTCCCACCTTATTTCCCACCGTTCTTCCCACCATTCTTCCCACCATACTTCCCACCATACTTCCCACCTAGTTTCAAATAAAAGGCTGTCAAATGTCTAATACTATAAAGCTAAAAAGATCTGGGGCCTCTTCTCAAATTCCATCTTCTTTGGAGTATGGAGAATTAGCTCTTAACTATGCCGACGGCAAGATGTTCTATAAGAATTCATCAGGAAACGTTGTAGAATTTCCAGCTACTGAATCTTTATCTATTGATGGAGGAAACGCTTTTCTTGGTATTTCTGAAGCAGAAGTAACTAACTTTATTTCAGTTACATATGATGGAGGAGAGCTTTAATGGCTGGCGCAAGAATTCAGTTTAAAAGGGCGACTGCATCGTCTTGGTCAACTAATAATCCAGTTTTGTTTGCAGGAGAAATTGGATACGAAACAAATACTGGTAAACTTAAAGTTGGAGATGGCACAACAGCCTGGAATTCTCTTGCATACTTAACGGCAGATGTAAGTGGAGCTTATCTTAACGATCTTGCTGATGTTACAATAACTTCAGCAGCAAATGGTGACTTCCTCAGATGGAATGGAAGCGCATGGATTAATGATGCTGTCAATTTAAGTACTGATACGGTTGGCAGTTATGTTGAAAGTTTGGTCGTTGGAACTGGAATAACTATAAGTAATAATTCACGGTGAAGCAGCTACACCAACAATATCAATAGATTCTAACGTAGTTACTTTATCTGGTTCACAAACTTTAACTAATAAAACATTAACAAGCCCAACCTTGACAACTCCAGCACTTGGGACCCCATCTTCTTTGGTTTTGACTAATGCTACAGGACTTCCTGTGTCCACTGGAATTGACGGTTTAGGTTCAGGAGTCGCTACATTTCTTGCCAGCCCAAGTTCTTCTAATTTAGCAAGTGCAATAACAGATGAAACCGGTACTGGTGCATTAGTATTTGCCAATACGCCAACACTTGTAACTCCAAACATTGGAGCTGCTACTGGTACGTCTCTTGTACTTTCCGGCGACTTAACTGTTAATGGCACAACAACTACGATTAACTCAACAGAAATTACGATTGATGACAAGAATCTTGTTCTTGGCTCTGTAGCTTCGCCAACTGATACAACCGCTGACGGTGGTGGCATTACACTAAAGGGTTCGACAGATAAGACGTTCGTCTATGTCAACTCGAATCAGACTTGGACGTCTAGCGAGAATATGAATCTTGCTTCAGGCAAGTTCTACAAGATCAACAGTATCGACGTCTTGTCAGATACGACACTAGGATCTAACATTACGAGTTCCAGTCTAACGTCAGTAGGTACAATCGCAACAGGCGTATGGAATGGTACAGCAATTGCTGTAGCTAACGGTGGAACAGGCTCTACAGACGCTGAAGCAGCCCGTACAGCCCTTGGGTTGGCAATTGGGACAAATGTACAAGCTTACAACTCAACATTAGCAGCAGTAGCTGCTGGAACATATACTGGGGATGACAGCATTACAACTGTTGGAACTATTGCAACTGGTGCTTGGAATGGCACAGTAATTGGCCCAACTTATGGTGGAACTGGAGTTAACAATGGTTCCAGTACCATTACTCTTGGAGGAAATCTAACCACATCTGGCGCTTTTGCTCTAACACTTACCCAAACTGCAAGCACTAATATAACACTTCCAACAACAGGCACGTTGGCAACATTAGCTGGATCTGAGACATTTACTAATAAAACTTTTACAAGCCCAGTAATTACAACACCAACATTCACTCTTTCAACTTCATCATCCACAACAGATGCAAGGATATCGTGGGATTCTACAAATAAAAAAATACAGGTTGGTAACGGAACAGCTGCAATAGACTTTGCATCTAGCACTTTTGTCACAAATACTCAAACAGCTAGTTACACGCTTGTGTTAACAGACAAGGATAAAATAGTTGAAGTATCCAATGCTTCAGCAAATACGGTTACAATTCCTCTAAATTCTTCAGTTGCATTCCCAATCGGAACACAAATAACAGTGCTTCAGACTGGTTCAGGACAGACTACAATAGCTGGCACTGGAGGAGTTACGGTTAATGCAACCCCAGGCTTAAAATTAAGAGCTCAGTGGTCTTCTGTAACCCTAATTAAAAGAGCTACTGACACTTGGGTTGCACTAGGAGACTTGCAGGCTTAGTCTTTTTTAATGCACCAAAAAGTAGTAGAACACCAACGGTAACCACTTTTAATTTCTTTGACTTGATGTGGAAATTCATCTTTTGCAGGAAAGCAAATAAACATTCCAGGTTCTGGCTTAATAAGTAGATCTTGTTTAGGAAAGTAAATTTCTCCACCCTCATAATCATCATTATAGTAAAGTACTGAGCTAAGATCTCTACTTGGATGTCCAGCACCAGTTTTCAAGCCAACACTTTTATTTTGAGCAGATCCGTGATCTACATGAACAGGCATTAAGTCTCCAGCCTTCATCTCCACAACACTACTTATTCCTTCATCGTACACTTTGCACTCAAAAGAAGTTTCAATAAACTGCTTTAATGCATCATAATACTTACTAAGAAGCTCAGGTAAGTTAGGACTGCCATTTCCAGAATAAACTCCAAATGGAGAGTATCCAGATTCATCAATCGTAACTGGAGTGTTCTTTAAATATAATATAATTTCTTCTAGATCTTTTTTATCTATAATATTTTTAAATATATATATTTTACTCATCTTATGCAACCTTAGTAACAGTGTAAAAAGAAGGAGTTGTATACCTTAATCCAGAAATAATTTTTTTAACTCCATGTAAATAAAAAATATCCCCAGGATGAGCAACTGCTAAACCTGGTTTAGGCTTAATGATCATATCGTGTTCTGGATAGTAGAGTTCCCCACCTTCAAAATCATCATTATAATAGAGTAATGAGTTTATATCATAAGTGGGGAATGGATTGGGTTTACCATCGTTTGTTTGCTTATCTGCATGAGGTTGTTGTTCCATGCCAGGTTTCCATTTAATAATCACTGGTGGCCTAGTTAAAAGATTAACTTTAAATTCATTTTCTAAAAACAATTTCATTTTATAAATATATTTATCAACAATATTATAAACTTCTAGATTTATTTTTTTAATAATATCGCCACTGCATTGTCTACCAGACCAATAAGAAGCATCATAGATACAGGTTCCATTTTCGTCATATTGATTTTCTCCAGCATCCATCCATTCATTTATTGTTGGAAGAAAATTGTTAATAATTTTAAGATCCACTAAATCAATAAAATTATCAACAACTTTAATATTGTTATCAGATTTGCCAAAATGACCTGGTTTTACTAGGGACTTTTCCATGGTTATTTCTTTCACTTTTTAAAATTAAAACTAATATATGAAATTTACACAATCTATTGTACTACAATCTATACTATAATAGCATAATTAAATACACCTTCTTCAAAAGGACATTAATGAAGTTTAAAACTATACCAGAAGAAAAGTTTAAAAATATTAAAAACAATTTTATAAAAAAAGAAAACAATTTTATAAAAAAAGAAAACAATTTTATAAAAAAAGAAAACAGTATTGTGAATAAAAAAACAATTTTTATTCATCCAGCATGTTTTAACGAAGATGAAATATATAATACAATAAAAACAGCTTATGAACAGGCTAGTAATCCCGATAGGGTATATTTTGGTTTATATAACCAAAGAAGTGACGGAATTTTTAAAGATGCAACAGATTTTGTGTCCAAAGAATATCACAATAATATTATACAGATAAATTGTCACAGTCCTTTTGTAAGAGGAATAGGATTAGCGAGATTGAATTCTCTGATGCTCCACAGGGACCAGGATTACGGAATGCAAATAGATGCACATACTATTTTTAAAAAAGACTGGGATAAATATTTAATCAATGAAATAGAAGAATTAAAAAAAGTACATGAAAAATCAATTATCAGCTTTACTCCATATCCTTATGAAATTAATGAAAATTCAGAAAGAATAATATATCTAGGTAATGCGTTTCCAGGAATAAAAATTATAAATAAAGACGATCCAAATTTTTTCTTTGCAAACAAAGAGGGAGAGCACGATTATCCAGCTGAAACGTTTTTTGTTGCAGGTGGCTTTATATTTGCCGATCTAAGTTTTTTTAAAGAAATTTTTCCCGATCCAAGAATAGCCTTTGGTGGAGAAGAACATACTACTGCTCTTAGGGCTTGTACTAGAGGGTATAAAATTTTTGTTACAAAAGAATCTCCAATATTTTCATTAGGCAAGACCGAACAACTAAGATATGATACTTGGGCTGGAGTAAAAGAAATTCGCAATTCAGATATTAATTTTGCAATAGAAATGAGAAATAAAAATAATATTGTTAATAAAATATTAACCGGAAAGATTATTGGCGATTTCGGTGCTCCAACAAAAGAATTGTATGAACAATATATTAAAGATATAAAATATGATTATAGAGAACAACAGTAATGCCTGATTAAGAATTTTGCAATATTTAATTTTGACACAAATTTTTTATTATGGTAAAATACTATTTCAAAAAAAAATATAAGGAAAAACATGGAAATTTATAATGTAGAAGATCCAAAATTTGGAATTATTCTGTATAGAGAAGCGATTTCAGATAATCTGAATATTCCACAAAGATTAGAAAAAGTTTTAGACAATAGTAAACATGACTATTTTAAATGGAACGAAGCAATGGTTGGCTACAATGAGAGTAAGCCAGATTATAGAGATTGTCATGATCTAAAAATAAGCCCTCTTCATTTCGAAATACTGCCAGAAGAAATGACTGACATAAAAGAAATTTATAGTGATACAGACAAAGTTTTAAAAACCTGCTTAGAAGACTATGAATCTAGATATAATTTTAAAATGGAATTTATGGAAGCAATTAATTTTGTTAGATATAATCCTGGTCAACATTTTTCTGTTCATACGGACCATGGATTTTCCTATAACTGTACCTTGTCTTCAATAGTCTATCTTAATGATGACTATAAAGGTGGAGAATTATGGTTTCCATATCTTGAAATAAATTTCAAGCCACAAAAAGGTGATGTAATTTTTTTCCCTTCAACTTATATTTATGCGCACGGCGCCATGCCGGTTACAGATGGTATTAAGTATTCAGCTGTAACAATGTTTGATTATAAAGATAATAATTTGCAATATAATCGAATGGCAAATAAAGTTAAGGAGGAGAAAGAAGAAAATGGAACAATACTTAGAAAAATCAATAGTTGAACATTCAGAAATTAATATATATGACATACCCTTGAAATCACTTGACGGCAAAGAAAATATGCTGGAAAAGCTAAAGGGAAAAGTAACAATGATAGTTAATGTTACAGGAGAATGTGCAAACTCCAGTCAGTATCCAATTATTCAAAATCTTTATAATGAGTATAAAAATTTAGGCTTTGAAGTAATAGCTACCCCAAGTGTTGATTTTTGTCAAGATGCCTATGGCGAGTTTGCAGAGTCAAATGTTAGTGCAGAAAATATGAAGTCACATATGATAAAATTATATGAAACCGATCTTCCATTTTCTGAGATGGTTAATATCTTAAATGAAGATAATAAATTAAGTTATTATGAGATACATGGAAAACAGCATCCCCTATACAATCTATTACAAAAAGATAGGGATCCAATTCATGGTAATTTTGAAAAATTTATTATCTCTAGAGATGGTTCAAAGTATATAAGATTTTGTAATTCTGACCTTCTTGATTTAGCATATAAGAGTGGCGATAGGGCAATTAATTCAAAAGAAGCACTTAAAAATATTAAGGAAGCAATAGAAAATTTTCTAAAAGAAAAATATGACGAAAGTAACGCTAACTAAAACTCATCAAAATCCACCAAAAATTGAACAGTCTAGATTAAAAAGAGACTGGATGGACGATACGTATAACAAACATGCCTACAAATGCTTGCCAATGACAGCAGCTAATGTAAATGGATGGGAATTAATTCTTCAACAAGATGTAGTGGTTCAGTGGGATGGCGAAAATACTCCTCCAAAAGTTCTTGAGGGAGAATTCTTAAATGGTAGACCAGTTGTAATACCCTCTATAATAGGTATTATATCTTTTGCTACTGGTTGGGCGATTAATACTGAAGATGGTTACGATACATGGATAACAGGTTCGCCAAACTACTTTGTAGATGGTGCAGTTCCACTATCAGCCACAATACCAAGTTCATGGTGGCCTGATGAGTTTAATATGAACTGGAAAATAACAACAATTGGTAAACCCGTTATTTTTAAGGCCGGCATGCCATTTATGTTTTTTAACGTTTACCCAAATAACCTGCTGCAAAAGGTAGAATTTTCGGTAGAAAATTTATGGGATAAAAAAGAATTAATGGAAAAAAGACAAGCATATGGTGACGCAAAAATGAAAAAATTACATGAACAGCCATGGACTTGGATGAATGGAATTAGAACTGGTTTAGATGAAAAAGGAAATAAAATAGGACCAAAAAATGATGGTTTACTAAAACTTCAGGAACCATATTTCAATTAGTTAATTGTTGTATTTGACTACTATAATGTAGTAGATTATTTTTTCTTGTACAGATAAGGGTAATTTAATATGAATTTTTCAAACATTTCAAAAGAGACAAAATTAAAAATTTATAATAAAAAAATATTTTCAATTGAAGAAGATATATTTATTAAAGTTTTAGAGATAGGAATAGATCCTGATCTTTTTGATATAGATGAATTTATTGATTCTTTCAAATCAATGGATGAGTCGGTTGATAATTATTCTAATTTTATGTTACTTAACAAAAGTATAATTTTTTATTTAGATTTAAAAAATTCAATTAATTTACTAGAAAAAGAATTAAATGGAATTTAGTCTAACCTTAGAAGAAAAATTGCTCACTTATAAACAGACAAAAAAATCTTTTGAAAAAGATCTAATACAAAGATTGTGCGCAATAGGTAAAGATCCAGAAAATTTTGATGTAGATAATTTTATTCCAGAAGAAGATAAAATGTCTGAATTTTATATAAAAGAATTAATTTTAAAAATTAAAAAAGTAGAAGAAAAAATTAAAGAATTATCTAATTTAGTTAATTAAAAGAAAGATTAAATTTTAAATGATTTATAAAAACATAGAAAGTTATAACCCATCACTGTACGCATGTTATGCTATAACTGATATTAAAGAAGATTTTGGCATATACACAGTTCATCCAAGTGGTCTAAAAGAGCAATTTCATTATGATTTATATGAAATTGAAGACTATGTTCTAATAGCTTTTACGACAATGTCTATTCTAAAAACTGAATTTGTTTATAGAATTGTATCAGAAAATTATTCACAAGATATAAACTCTGAAACATTTGAGTCACTTGAGGATATTCTAAGTGGAGATTACGATAAGGAGTCTCACACTTTTATACTTCACAACTCTATTGCTAATATATCAAAAGATGAACATGGTGAATGGTTGGGGTCGGCCATAGATCCAAAGAGAAGATGTGATGTGATTGACGATCACTATATTTCTATGCCGTTCGTAGATGCTAATAAAGAAGGTGCACCAGATATTTTAGATAGAAATTATCTTGGAAATGACGGCGTACTTGGTTGGCAGTTGATCTTAGCATCGATGTCTAATGTTTATATTGCAAAATTAACACATAGACCAATTACCGATAGAGCCTATAAAGATTGGCCAGGTAGGGTTTTTATGTCTCAGACTTTTTCACATATTTTAAAAATGGCATATCAATGGTCTATTTTGGCGGAAGATCCATGGAATTCAACTGACACAATTGCAATAAAATGCAAAAAAGCATTTCAAGATTGGGATATTCCATCAGATGCAATACAAGAATTAATTGATTCTCAGCCAAGTACTGTACTAGAACATTATTTTAATGCAAACGAAGATCCTAGACAGTCAATAGTTGAGCCAACTGAGCTTAGTGTAAAATTTAAAAAATGGTTTATGTTAAACATAAGATATAGAACATTATCTTCATTGATAGAAAATTTTCCGCTACCAATATCTATTCCACAATCAATCATTGATAAAGAGATGCAATTTTTTGAATCTAAAGTATATGAATTTATAGTAGATAATTCACTAGATTTAGAAACAGTTTCAAGTGTTGAGATATTGCATACAATATACAATTCATCTAGTTATTTAAACGATAAAGGAAAAAATAATACTATAGAAGATATTGTTCTTAAATATTTTTCTAGAACAGAAAAAGAGTCAGTTAAAAATTATTTAAATGAAATTATTGAACCAATGAATTTTTTTGACGAATAATTTTTTAGTATGCATTTTCAGAAAAATTAAATCAGTAAAATAATTTGAGTTTATATGTTGATAAAAGATAATTGTTTAGATCAAAATACATATGAAACAGTAATTGCTGACAATCTTTTTTTTCCTGAGATAATGAATTATGGGGAAAAAATAGCAGAACACCTAAATTCATATCATGATGAAAAAAGCAATTGCTTTGCCCCATACATGTTTTGGGATGGTTGGTGGAGAACTCCAGCTAATACCTTAAAGAAAAAAGTTATTCAATCTTTATGGGAAGATCTAATAATTTGGGATCTAAATGATATTTTGGGATTTGAATATTGGACAAGAACTTACCTTCCAGGACAATATTTAGATATTCATGTAGATGAAGATACATTTCTTTACGCAGAATCAAAAATTTTTAAAGGACCAATATATGGTTGTGTTTTTTATGGCAAAGAAAATGAAGATGGTGGATTTTTAGAAATTCATAAAAAAACATTAGAAGATGGCAAAAAAAATATACTAGAAAAAAAATATATTAAAAAATATATATCTTTAAAAAAAGATAGAGAAAAAATAGCCTACAAAGGAAATAGAGCTATTTTTTTTGACGCTGGCCATGTTTTACATAATACAGTTGGATCAAAGTCTGGAATAAGACAAGTGCTTGTTGTTAATCTTTGGCATAAAGATAATCCACCTCTAGCATTATCTAATGGAAGTTTTTATTACGAATAAAAAAATATTGTGTGATATAATTATTAGATGACTCAAATGATTAATCCATTAGATATATTAGGAAAATGGACACTATCCGTAAATACGCCATTTGGTAAAGAAGAATATGTATTAAACATAGAAGAAACAAATTCTTATTTTTCTGGATCAGTGTCTCACGAAAAAGGCTCTTCAGAAATATATGATGTTAGTTTTGTGGATAATACTTTTCATTGTTTTGTACGAACAGAATTTCCTATTAAAACAACCATATCAATAACTGCAGATCTAATAGAAAATAATGAAATAGCTGGAATACTAGAAATAGACCAGTATCTAATCACTTCATTTATTGGAGTTAAATAATGTCTTTTTACAATTTCTCAGCTTCTTCAATACATGGAAAAGAAAACTATCTTTCTGAGTTTAAGGGTAAGATAACTTTAGTAGTAAATATAGCTAGTAAATATGGCTATGAACCCCAGTGCTCAAAATTGTGGTCTTATGCAAGAACATGTAGGCAACTTTGGCAATTACAGGCAGTGCACGAAGAATTTAGTCATAGAGGTTTTTCTGTATTAGCGTTCCCCTGTAATCAGTTTGGATCAATGGATCCTGGTACCAATGAAGAAATAGCAGATTTCATTGAAAACAATTATCCATTTGTTACTTTTCCTATTTTTGAAAAAGTTGAAGTAAATGGAAAAAATGAACACGAAGCTTTTGCATTTCTTAAAGGTTATGAAAAAAGAGCATATTCAGACTTTGCAGCAGACGGTAGTGAAGAGGCTCAAAAAGGACAAAACTTAGCAGGTCAAGCAATGGCAAGAATTTCTCATAACTATGAAAAGTTTTTAGTTAGCAGAGATGGAATGATGATATCTAGGTTTAACTGGCAAGACATGCCACTAGATGAAATTCCCAGAATCCAAGGTGCCGGATGGACCATTAGGCAAGCTATAGATGAGGTATTGGGATAATGGAAGATAGTAGTTCTTTCTTTGAAAAAGATGAATCAAGAATGAGTAGTACCGCATATCCGGTATCGCCTCATTTTGATGAAGAAACCATAAAGGAAATAGCGAATTTTGAAACAGAGGAATTAGCTCCTGGTATAGTTGTGGTTAGAAACGCATTTAAAATAGACCAAGATTTAGTTCTTAGCCATATAGATTCAAGAGCTGAAGAAGCGCATAAAAATAGATGGTCATACAAAGAAATAGATGGCGTTACATATGGAATCAATGAAGATGGATTTAAGTATCGAATGGAAGATGTTCCGGCAGCTCCAGTAAGAATATTAGATCCAGTAAATCCTAAAACTAAACAAGAAGTAAAAGATTTTTTTATTTATTTAGAAGATCAAATATATAAAGGTTTAATTAAGTATATAGATCATTACCCATTAATGATTGGATCTATTTGGTGGAAGACAAGAGGTCACATACTTAGATATGGCGATGGCGGAATACTAGGATGTCATGCTGACAACGATACAAATTATAAAGTAACAAACGGCGTCAGATATATGCCTAAGGGTATGGTTGCCTCTAGGCAGACCTGTGGAGCACTAGTCTATCTAAATGATTGTGTTGATGATGAGAGTGAATTAAACGGTAAGAACTTTACTGGTGGACATTTAAGATTTGTTCATTTAGGAGTTGCTTATAAACCTCAAAAGGGAGATATTATATTCTTTCCGACGAACTATGTTGCAGCTCATGATGTAGGAAGAATGGGTAATGGAGTTAGATACTCATACCTAACATTCTTTGGACAGGGAGCATCTGATCAGTCAGCTAATGTAATAATATCTGAACCTTCAGAAAGTTTTGAGTGGTGTCCTCCTGTATGGATGAACAATATATATGATGACTACGAAAAATATTGTAGAACACCATACTCTAGATGGGAAACAAAAGCCGCAGAGTTTGGACTAGAAGCTGGTTGGAATCCAGTCTATCAAGGTAGAGAAGTAGCTCAATACGGACAAAGTCATGATACTATAGTTTTTGATGAAGAAAAAAATAAAGATCAAGATTTAATAGATAATAATGATGTTCCAGAAGGACCATGTGGAACTGAGGCAGTAGTACTTTAAATGTTTAGTATCAAAGAACAAAATATAGAGAAGCATGATATGGGGATAGTGCTTTTTAAGCAAGTAATACCAATGGAAAAATACAAAGATGTTTTAGATTTTGCACAGTCTTTAAGAATAAAAGCTCTTCAGGAAGATTTTATTTATGTAAAAGATGAAAATAATCGCCCACTTTATGCTATAAATAGAAGTGGCCATAGGTATTCAGTGGAAGATGTTGCCATATCCTGTAATCATATTATGGATTTTTTGAAAGAAGAATCAGCTAAACAAAAGTATTATGATTTCTTCAAAATGTGCGAGGATGCCCTGTATGCATGCATGTTGAGATATGTAGAATTTTTTCCAATGATGATCCCTTGCCTATGGTGGAGAACACAAGGACATATAGTTGCGTATGGAGCTGGTGCAAAATTTGGAATTCATTGTGATAATGATGTAAATTATCAACCTGGCGCAGAACCAGATCAACAATTAGCAATAAGAAATGTACTGGGTGGATTAATCTATTTTAATAATTCTGTAGATTCTACTGATAAAATCATTCATAATTATGATTATGTTGGTGGAGAAATATATTTCCCATATGCTAATTATAAGTATAGCCCTAAATCAGGTGATATAATCATGTTTCCATCTAACTATTTAGCTACTCACAGAGTTTTGGAATGTCAGCATGGAGAAAGATATGCTTATGTTGGATACTTTGCTCAAGGTTCCAATGATATTTCTAGGGGCATAAATGTAAGACAACCTTCTGAAACTATAGATAGCGGTCAAGTTTGGATGCCAAATATAATGGATGATTACATAAAGCATTTACAAGATAAAGGTATTGATATATTTTTGGAAGAAAATAGATACTTAACAGAGGCTGTAAAAAGACCAATGACCAGTCATGATACAAATAAGGAAATAAACAAAAGTGTTATTCAATAAAGTAGAACCAAAAAATTTAGGTGGAGGAGTAATTCTTTTTGAAAAATGCCTAGAACTTGATTGGGATTATTTAATTCAAAAGTCAAAAACTCTTATTGAAGAAGAATGGTCAGAAATGTACCAGCTTGGAGTTGACCCTGAGACAAATGAGGAAATATACATAAATAAAAGCGGTTATTTTTTCAATAAAGATAGCATCAACCTTATGCCGAGAAGAGCTGGAGCGATTCATACCAAAGATGATCTAGACTTAATAAATGTATTAAATTTCTTAGAAGAAAGCAAAGATAAATGCCTGCTGCAATATTTTGAGCTATATCCTTTAGCTTATAAATGTGTTTGGTGGAAAGTCAAAGGTCATATCTTAGAATATAAAAAAGATGTATATTTAGGTTCTCATTCTGACATAAGTGCAGACTACATATATGGGATATTAGAGCCACAAGATCAATTGGCGATTAGAAATGTTATTACAAGCTTGGTCTACTTCAATGATTCGGTTAACTCTGAGCTAGACATAAAAGGCGATGACTATATTGGTGGTAGCCATTATTTTAATTATTTAGATATAGAATATCATCCAAAAAGAGGTGATATACTCATGTTTCCATCCAATTATATGGCAGCACATGAAGTTAGACCAGTACTGCAAGGCTATAGATACAGTTACCTTGGATGGTATAGTCAAGGAACTCCAAATCCAGATGTCCATGAATACGTAGCTGATCCTATTAAACAACCAGAACTTTCTGAAAAAGCAACTAACGTATATATGCCTACGCTTAGGCAGGATTTTCAAAATTACCTTAAAGAAAATGGTTATTCAGAAAATTCTGGTCAATACTTTATTACTAAGTCAAACTATTAGGAGTTAATGTGAAATCAAAGCATATTGGAATGGGTGTTGTTATTTGCGAAGATGTAATTAACATAGATCAAAAATTTTTATTTGAATACATAAACTGGTTGCTTAAAAATCAAGAAGATACATTTACATATTTTGAGGAAGATGGCGAAAAATATGCAGTTAATAAAACTGGATTTAAATTTAGATTAGAAGATATTATGCAAGCACCTCAAAGATTTCTAGATACAAAAGGAAAAAATCTAAAAACACAAGCTCCAAAAGAGTATGTTAATTTTATTAACGAACTAGAGCAAGCAGTATATGAAGCTTTAGTTGAATATTGCTGCTATTTCCCTGATGCAGCAACAACATCATGGTGGAGACCGACTGGTCACATAGCAGGCTATGAAAATGGCCAGAGAATAGGATTGCACTGCGACGATCAAGTTCCATATGAATGGGGAGAAGAAACAGGGAATCAAGTGTCAATGCATAATAGCTCAAGCATTAATCTTTACCTTAATGATTGTGCGGATACCGAAGATACTCTAAATGAGTATTCATATCTGGGGGGAGAAATTCATTTTCCTAACGTACCATATGTTTACAAGCCTAAAAGTGGCAGCGTTGCAATATATCCATCCTCATATATTGGTAGACATGAAGTATACCCTGTAGTAAGTGGTCAAAGATACGCATTTTTAAGCATAGCATGCTATGGTACCTCTTTTGAGCAAAAAGAAACCGTAGGGCAGGAAAATCCTCATAAGTTTTGGATGCCAGAGTTAATAAATGATGTTAACATAAAAAGAAAAAATAAACAATATATATTGTAGGATTCAGGTTTTTATATGTATAGAGGAAATTCTTCGCAAGAAAAATTTGTAATAGAAATTTTTAAAGAAAAAAAAGATGGATTTTATGTAGAATTAGGAGCTTTTAATTCTAAATTAGGAAGCAATACATTCTATCTTGAATCAGATTACGATTGGAATGGTGTATCTTTTGAAATTTTAGAAGATAGAAAACTTGAATTTCAATCTAATAGAAAAAATCCTTGTTTTGGAGACGCTCTTAAATTTAATTACATTTCATATTTTGAAAATAATAATTTTCCAAAACAAATTGACTATTTGCAGGTAGACATTGATGCTGGCTATCAGCATGACGGAAGGCCTTTTGGTAACCATTACCTAAGCTTGCTTGGCCTAATATCTCTTCCTCTAACACAATATAGATTTTCTATTATTACCTTTGAGCATGATGCAAACATGTATTTTCGAAACTCCGCAATGAGGGATGCTCAAAGAGAAATATTAGATAGTTTGGGATATGCTTTAGTTGTAAGGGAAAAACACGAGGATTGGTGGGTTGATCCGGAAGTATTTAGTATTAATGAATTTAGAAAATATTTGAGATGGGAAACTATATAAAATGTTTCCAACATTGATTTTTGAAAACATTATTGATAAAAAAATAATGCAAGAAATTGTAAACTCAATATCAAATCAGCTTTTTGAAAAAGCTCCAAATAATGAGTCTTTAGAAAGTTTTCAAATAAAATCAAAGTTTAATAACTTTGATGAATTAATTAAACAGATAGACAGTAAAATTAATTTTTTTTATAGAAAAAAATACTACTTAAAACTGGAGCATCAGTAGTAAGATATACTAAAGGAAAATTTATAGGAAGACATAGGGACTGGGAACCATTAGACCCATTTGTCACGCAAAACAAAAAATCAAAAGTAGATTTAGCTTCTGTTTGCTACTTAAATGATGACTATTATGGTGGAGAAATATGTTTTTATGAAAATCTTCACTCAAAAAATCCATACACAATTATAAAACCAAAAGCAGGGATGTGTATTTTTTTTGATTCTAGCATTTATCATGAAACAAAACCAATAATTTCTGGAATTAAGTATTCCCATACTGTTTTTTATCAATTGGAAGATTAACGATGCAGTCTTTTGACATTTTTTATAATGAAATATACCCATATATCTGCGTATATAGTAATTTATTACCAGATGCATCTCAACTTTCAGAGACAATGTTTAGGTCAGAAGAAGTCAATAAAAGCTCTATTTTTACTGAATGGGTTGATTGGTTTGTATTTGGAAAATATGCTCATCTAAAAAATCAAGAAGAAATAAAAAATTCTTATCATAACAATATAATCAATGCTAAAGATTATGATATTGAGCTTTATATGGCAGAAAAAACACTTTTGCAGAGGATAACGGAATCAAACACAGCTGCAATAACGGAATACGTAACAAGAAATAATATTTCTATACCTAAAAATTGTTATATTACTAATCCAAATATCGCAAGATATAATCCATATGTGGATACAGGCGAACAAAAAACAATGCAATTTCATACAGATTATGGAATTGGAGAATGGTATTGGCCAGGAGAAAAGTTCCTATTGACATGCACTACGTATTTAAACGACGACTATGATAATGGTGAAATTGTTTTTTTGATAAAAAACGATATTATTTCATATAAGCCAAAAGCTGGGGATATCATTGTATTTCCTTCGGGTTCTCCTCTTTTTCCAGGAAAAGAACCATACTTTCATGCTGTAAATATGGTTAAAAAGAATAGTAAGCTTTTAATAAGAAATTATTTAAAGCATTCTGTTGGCCCATCTCAAAAATGGATTGATGGACAAAATGAGCACGGCGCAGATGCTTGGTGTGAAATAGCCAAAAAAAGATCAGAAATTCACAATACAGCAAGTATTCATTATGCAGATAATGGAGACCATGTTTATCTAAATAATATTGATAAAAGTAGAAAAATAAATAAACATTGTTCCGGACTATTGACTACACTATACGGAATAGATGAAAAAGATTATATAAAAAGAGAATATTTAAATTATGAATAAAAATATTCAACTTTAAGCTGTACTACTATAATATAAGACAATATCTAGAGAGATACTATGCTGTATAACGATATCGTAACCTATAATCAAATAAATATAACTTATACGGGAACTGTTAATATTAGTATTCCCAGCATATTAGATACAATTGTCCTCGGCAATATAATAGTTCTTATATTAACTGAACCAGATTTCTCTAATGCTACAACAATAGGTTTTGTTACATATGATTTTGCTCCTACCGGAGTCCTAACTATAGAAGCTACAGCTGAGCAGGCACAGGCATTAGTTGGAGCTGAAATAATATATATAAATTCTGCATCTGGAGAGATTTCAATAGAGACTATATAAGTCTTTGAGATAATCTTAAAAAACGCTACTATAACTTATAGTTTTAGTTTAATTTGGAGCCTCAATGACAGTTGGTAACGTACTAGTAAATGATACAGTAAGAATTAAAGTTAGATTTGTTGACATAGATAATGCAACAGGGGAGCAAGTCGACGTTAGTCCAACACTAGTCGCAGTAAGAGTTTATGATTCAAATAATGTACAGATAGTCAATACTACAGCAACTTCCTTAACAGCATCTCAATACTATTATGACTATACGCCTTCTGAGGCCGGAGAGTATAGGGTTACATTCGTTGGCGCAATGCCAGACACAACTTATATAACTGTTAATCAGCAGCTCTATGTAAGCACCCCTACCGATGAATATAAGCCAGTTATCACTTTGGGTCATGAAGAAATAATAACTTTTGCGCCAGACGTTGATCCACTTTATCTAAATCCAGAAGAATTGCAGTCATATTTCCCAGAAGCTTCTTTGATGGAAATAGGGGAAATAGTTCATTTTTATTCTCTAGAAGTCAAGCAGCTTTACTCTTATAATGATGATGTTACTGGCTCAGATCTTAACTTTACTACTTTAGAGTACATTAAGGCAGCTACAGCTTGCGAGTTAAGTAGGACATACAGCTATGGTGGAGATGATGACGTATCAATTTCTCTTGGAGACCTCAGTATATCTTCAAGGTCTCTTCCAAGAAGTCAGATTACAAGAGGTAATGCGACCACTTGGTGTCAGATAGCTGCAGCGTTGAGAAAAGAAATGCTGACTGGAAAAGTTGGACCAAAGGGCTTCCAGCCAAAGGGCATTCCAACTTCTAATATAGAAAGAATGAAGAATTATGATCCACAAACAGGTAAAACAATTTATCTTGGAGATAGAGATCTTTATGGTCCAGGAGAAAGAGTAACCATGGATGAGGATCCAATGCCCAAGAGAGGTTTAAGAAGCTATGATTAATCTTGAGAAATCGTTTCAAAAACTTCTCAGGGATTGGGGCTATGATGTTTATATACAAAGAAAAATGGCAAATGGAAACTACTCCAACCAATTAGAAAGAGTAACTACAAGAAGCGTTTTTCAAAATGGGAGAATTAATACTCAAGCAAAACAAGAGCAACAAGAAGGTATTGAAATAAATTCTGAGGTTGTTTATTATTTTGAATCAAATATAAATCCTCAAGAAGGTGATAGAATTTATGAAACACTCCCAAACGCATACAGTAAACAAGCCATTTATGTTATAGATACAGCTTCTCCCAACAGGGGAAGAATGGGGAAAATAAGCTTTTGGACTGTTGGGGCAAGTAAGGAAAAACAGGTTTAAAATGTTAATAGTTAAAAAGAATCAACAGATTAAGTTTAGGTTGATTTTTGCTGCGGACGGAGAAAACTATGACCCAACCGCAGAACCAATTCCTCAAGATGTTGTTGTATCTGTATCGAGAGCTGAAACATTAGCTGGAGCTATTGTTACTACTCCAGTTTCATATTTATATAACAGTGCAACTCCAGATACTTCAAAATACATTACAAAAGATGCAAGTAAAGAATTTACTTTTCACTACACTATTCCGGAAAATATATTTCCAGGAATTTATACTGTAGTAGCAAAAACAATTAAAGACTCAGTCGATCTAGTTATTGAGTCTAGATTTGAAGTAATAGAAGATGCGTATGAAGCCCAGCCCACAGTTCCACTGGGCAATAGATCTAGCACTATAACCTATAGGCCCTTATACGAAGATATTAATCAGTCAAATACTAATTCAATTTTATTAATAGGGCATGCAGATAATCTTAAGTTAAATAACCCAATAAAAATAAAATCAATTCAAACAGCAGTTGATTTATTGGGAGCAGATGTAACAAGCCCACTTCTTAGGGGTGTATTTGATGCCTATACCGCAGGTGCAAGAGATATTTTTGTGTGCGCTGCAGCTCCAATGTCTGAGTATGTAGATAATTTTTCTGATAGAAATACAACCTATGATCACTTAGGGGCAAGCTATGCCAATCCTTCAGCTAAAACTTTTTATGAAAGATACTATGATAGATTACAAGTAACATATTCAATTGTAAAAGAATTAGATTATATAGATGTTATTGTTCCATTAGAGACAAGCTTTATTAGAACTGGGTCAGTTGATTTTCTTACTCAATTAGTTGATTACTGTAGAGATTTTCATAATTATACTGGCTATGTGCAAATGGGAATCATTGGCACTAGATCAGAAGGTGTAAGCTCTGATGATATTGACTTAATGGAAGCTAATATAAATATAAAAAATAAATATACTACTTATTCCGCTGGAACAAATAACGTATCTTCAGATAAAGGTAGGTATGTTATACCGGTTTATGGAGAAGCAACATTCTCACATACAGTACAGCAATTGACTTATGTATCATCTGTAGCCGCTGCCTATGCAGGATTATTAGTTGCAAGCCCAATGAATATGTCATTAATTAGAAAAAGACTTCCAGGCGCCATGTCACTTCTTGGAGATAATCTAACTACGTCTGAAACAAATAGATTAGATACTCTTGGAATTAATGCGGTCTATAGGGGCAACAAAGCAAGAAGAGGAAATTCTTTTGAAGTCTATGTTACTAACGATTATACTTTAGCTAATAAAAATTCTGTATTTTCTAAAACACCTCAAATGAGATTGGTTTCTTTATTGGCATCTGAAGTAAAGGGTTACGGATATGATGCTATTGGAAAATTTGGTTATGACAAAGTTGTATCAAACGTAAGAGCTTTACTTGAATACTTAAAGGGTTCAAAGACTATTGTTGATTACGACTTTAAGGCAAAAGTTTCAGAAACAGATAAAGGTGTAATTTATCTTTACATAAATATGGTTTCATCTCTTGGTCTTAAAACAGTAAATCTTTCTTTGGCAGCAGGACCAGGAGCATAAAATGTTTAATGTAAATAGAGAAATTCAAAATGGTGGAAATCAATGGCAGTGGAAAAGAGGAATTCCAGAGTTTGGTGTAGAACCAGTATTTAGTAAGTTAAAATTTGGTGAGCCATTACAAGCAGAAGGAAATCTAACTTATCTTGAATTTGTATCAGCAGTAAAAGCTTTATGGGAACAATCATTTCCAAAGTATCCAATAAAGCCTTCTTCAAGTGGAGACAATGCATTTACATGGTACGATCCAAATTTCTTAGATCCAGTAACTGGAGAGGCCATAGGTGGCTGGAGACCAACTGAAGCTATAATAACTTATTCTTTAGAATTAAGAAAAACGCACACTGTTGAGCCAAAGCCAAAAATGAGATTTACTTATCCCAAGGATAAGATAACAGTATATGGGCAAAGGTTTCAAAATATCATAGCATTCAATGCCATAGCGCCAGTTGGAAAAATGATGGGAAATAATGAAAATTCCATTGCAGATGACCACGACAGCGCCTATTTAGTTGAATCTTTAATTGAGGCCTTTGAAGATTTTATGATGGAATATACTCCTGTCTTTAAAAGAATAGGCGCTTCAGAATTAGTTTATTCCAGAAGACTTTCAGACTCAGAAGTTAATAGACAGTCAAATGATGTTCATAAAAGAACTGTTACATATATGCTAACAACTGAAAAGCTTTTCGGAGCAGAAATTAATACAATCGATACAATTGCTCTTGATCTTAGAACCTATATGTCAGTTGAGCCAGAAATCTTAATTCCTGCTACTCCAAATTATGATAACTATGAATTAAACATAGTTGACCTAGAGCAAACAGCTACCCCAAATATGGCTACTCCAAATATATAACTTTAATTATATAAAAATACGTACTATAAGCATTTGTGTAAGTTATTTTTATAAGTTGCTTGTTACTATTACATGAGATTAACCAACAAACGCTTAGTCGGAGGTTCAAAAATAAGATGGCTATACCTGGCGTAACAACCCTAATTAGAGATCGCTTTTACAGCATTTCTCGTCAAGATGCACCTGTTGGTCCAAAGATTGTGGCTATAGCCAAAAGATCATCTGGCGCAACTTCCGCATCTAGTGTACAAGACCTTGACGTAGTTCAAGCTACAACCGAAAAAGACGTTATTGACGTTTTCGGTGATGGTTCTGACCTTCATAAGGCTTTTCTAGAATTAGTATCAGCAGGAGCACAAAGAGTATTCCTTGTGCCACTTCCTTCAGATACAGCATTTAGCGATTCAGCTGGAACTATTACCAGCTCATCATTTGGTGGCACAGCCGCAGAATTGCTTGAAGCAGCATTTGCTGCTGCAGAGTCAGTTCTTCCTGATGTAATTGTTCCTTGGGGTAGAGGTGGTAATGAGTCAGACTGGAACGGAACTGCAACACCAAACACAAATGCAATAGGATTCTTTGCTAATAATTCATCAACAATCAATAATAGCTGGGCATATAAGATTGGTTTAAAAGTAAAGGATATTGCAACTAATACACATCCATGTATTGCAGTCCTTGGTATTGCACCATACGATGATAGCAATAATGAGTCAATGACTCCATCTCAAGTCAATACTCACCTTGGTCTTAGCGCACTAGCTTCAAAAGAAGATTCAAATATGAAAGAAGTTGGTCCATACGTTGTCGTAATAGCTACAGAAGTTAAGCCAGTCAATTACTCTTCGGGTGGCGTTGATTTTGGCTATGCTAATGGCGCAGCAGCTCTTGCTGCTACAATGACCAAGCTTTCATCATACTCAGCAATTACAAATAAGCCACTATATAATGTCCAGGCTCTTCGTTACGCTCCAACAAGAACACAACAAGAGACACTAACTGGTAAGGGTGTTAACTCTGTTGTTCTTAACTTTAACAAAGTTGCAGTATTTGGCGATGGTGTTACCTTTGCAGCATCTGCATCTGACTTTGTTAGACTTTCAACAAAGAGAATTGTTGATGATGCAGCAAATCTTGTTCGTCAAGCAACACAAAAATTTATTGGAGAAGCTTCCAGTGTCCAGATGAGAAATTCTATGGAAACTGCAATCTCTTCAGCTCTGCGAGGCATGCAACTATTAGGTGCCATTTTGGAAAGTGATTTTAACGTAACTTATATTCCAAGTCAAAACAAGGCGATTGTAGACCTCGTTGTAACACCTGCATTTGAACTCAAGTCAATTGAGGTGCAGATAGCCATTAACATATAATTAACCGACTGGAGGGTAATAAACAATGGCAGAATCAGACCAACTACCGGTAAATAAGTTTCTTAGTACTTATACCACATTTTCTGGTGCAGATATTGTAGCCACTTTTGGTGGCGTTGAGATTGGCGCACTTTCAGGCATCACCTTCTCTGTAACAAGAGAAAAAGCTCCCATTTACACAATGGGTTCACCAAATCCTCGTTCCTTCTCAAGAGGTAAAAGAGGTATCGCTGGCTCACTGATTTTCACTGTCTTTGATCGCCCAGCTCTTTATACAATGCTAGAAAAGAATTATCTCAATACTTCATCAACAATGCATTTTTACACAAGGGCACATAACACTCTTCCTGGTGATGGCGCATCTTCAGCTGGTAGAGGTATTCCAGGAATTGGCTCAGAACTTGGTTGGACCAAGGACGTAGTAAAGAAAGTTCCTTACTATGCTGACCAAATTCCACCATTTGACATTACAGTTACTTTTGTCAATGAATATGGTAATGCTGCAGCAAGATCAATCTATGGCGTAGAGCTTCTCAACGAAGGTTCTGGTGCATCAATGGACGATATCGTCATTGAAGAAACCATGACTTATGTCGCCAGAGAACTCGGTCCAATGTATGCAATTAACATTGACAAGTCAAATAACCAAACATTGGCTCAGTCAATTCAGAACATTGGCGTCAAGACTGGTATAGAGACTGGAATCATTCGTCCATAATCCATTTGGATAAGTAAGTGATGGTGCACGGGAGCTCGTCTTTCGTGCACCATTATTTTTTATAGGAGAGAAATAAAAATGGCAGTAGTAAATTCTCAAAAAACTCAAGCTACAGCTAGTAACCTGACTGACAATATTAGCAACTCGCCATTAGCCAACATGTCTTATTCTGGTGCAGACATCGTGGCCACAATGATAATACCTATTATTGGTCAAGATGGAAAGATACAGAGTAGCGGAGACGTTATAGAGCTTGGCGATCTTCAAACTGTATCATATTCTATTCACAGAGAAAATACGCCCATTAGAACATTGGGTCACTCAAATGTAAGAGGCTTTGTTAAGGGCTCTAGAACTATTGCTGGATCTCTAATATTTACAGTTTTTCACGAGTATGCTTTTTACAAAATTAAACAATATAAAAATTATTTAGCTGATAGCAAAGGTTTTTTTGCTCCGCTAGCAGATATGTTGCCTCCATTTGATATTGTATTTACATTCTTTAATGAATACGGCGTTGCCTCCAAAATGAAGATATTCGGCGTTACTATAGTAGATGAAGGCCAAACCATGTCGATTGATGACTTAATTACCGAACAAACATACACATACATGGCAAGAGGTATTCAACCAATGGTGCACATGGTTGGAGAAAAAGAAAAGATGGCCTACAAACAGGATCAGCAAAATATAGCTGACCAAATTAATAAAAATATATTTGGTGACGGTGAAGCAGCTACACCAACAACATCAACACTTTATAATAATTTTATAGATGAAGTTACAACCTTTTAAGGAAAATTTGTGACAGAGCAAATGCGATTTAATCCGCTAAATGCAAAACTAGATCAGGTTTGGGCTGGTGGATCTCAATCTTATGAAACAGATAAAAGATTTAGTAATTATTACGATTACTACTTTGCTGGCGAAGATATTAAAGTATATATCGATCCACTTTTTAGTCAGGATAATGAATTAGATATAGCATCTTTTTCCTATGTTATTAAACAGGAAAAGCAACCACTATATGGATTTTGGTCATATAACTATGACACCATGCTTATGGGCACTAGGCTGATCACAGGAGAATTTACTGTATTTACAAGATCTCCAAGAAGAATGACCGAATTGATTGAGGCCGCAACAGAAGCAAGAGTTTTAGATCCTAATCCTAAAAATTTTGGTGGGGTATTTTCTTCATTAAGAAGAGGAAAATATACATCAGTCGATGAACAGGGTATGAAAAAAGAATTTTACTCATCAGAAGCTGATGAAAAAAACCTACAGAAGTATTGGGGATATTCTCAGTTAGATAGAATTACTGAAGATCCATTTATTAAAAATGTTAAAGATTCAAATAGGAATATTTTCAGTGCTCACCCACCATTTAACTTTGTTGTTCTTTATGGGGCCCAGGAAGCCTCGCTTAGTCCAATGAATTACACTTCTTCAGTAGGAAGAGAAATAGACAATCTAGACAGAATGATCGCTTCGGATACAAACGAAAGAATGGTCAAGGTAGATAACGTTATTAGTCCTATGAAGATAGTTCTTCAAGAAGTTAATTTAATTTCTATGGCTACAATGTATTCACCTGGTGGCCAACCAGTCGCTGAGAATTATCAATTTATAGCAAGAGACACCTATATGACAGAAGGTGATCTTGGCTTTGCTAAGAGCATGATTACATCAGTTACATCTGATGCCGAGGACGCTGCTTCTGAAACACAAAAAGATGAAAGCGGAAATTCTGAGCAGAGAAGAACCAATTTAAATAATGGTAAGGCTCAGTATCTATAATATATTTGATTTAAATATCAAATAAATGTATAATGTTATGATCAACGTTGAATAAGGAGAATTATGTCAGAAAAAAGAAAAGTGGTTGTTTCTAGCAATCCCGAACTAGCAGAAAGTCTAGAAGCTGAAGAAGCTTATACTGCAGCTGTCGTAGATGAAGACTATCAAGACCAAGAGCCTGTTAATAGAGTTGAAGATCTTCCAGATGAACAAGAAATTTGGGAAGATGGTCCAACTGCCGGTATGGTTAAGCAGTGGAAAGAACAGTTTGGCGACGTTTATGTTACATCAATTTCTTTTGATAAGCATATAGCATGGCGTGTTCTGACACGCGCAGAATATAAAGGTATTGTAAAGAAGATGGAGCAAATGGTTCAAGCTGGAACACTTTCTTCAGCTGAGGCTAATATGTGGAACGAAGAGGCTATTTCAGATCTATGCATATTGTATCCAGAATTGGATAGATCAGAGATGAATGGGATTATGGCTGGAGTTCCCTCACTAATTGCCCAGGAAGTGCTAGAGGCTTCTGGTTTCGTAGCATTGGAAGTCCGTCAGCTCTAAAAAATGGAACCAGAAAAATTATACGAGCTTAAAAAAAATTATGGTTCTGTATTTACAACAACAATAAAAAATACTGAGATTGTATTTAGGGAACTAACATTTAGTGAGTTTGACAAAATTGCTGAGTATCAAAATTCTGAGGAATATTCCTCAGTAGATACCGAAGATATAATTATTGAATGTGCTGTCGTACATCCTGATGATTTTAATATTGATAAAATTCCACCAGGAATGGCAACATCCTTAGCTAAGCAAATAATAGATTTTTCTGGTTTTTATTCCGCTAAATTAGCAAAATATATTCTTGAAGAAAAAAGGGATCACGCTAATCAAGTCAGAAGCTTAATGAAAGCTTTTGTTTTGGCTACTATAACATCATATTCTCCGGAACAATTGGATGATATGACGTTTTCACAGTTAGCTGAAAAAGTTGCTCTTTCAGAAAAGATTATAGAAATTAAGCAGGCTATCAATGGAATTCAATCCACTGATTTGAAGCTAGAACTAATAGATCCAGAAGAAGAGATAGAAAAGCAAAAACAAAAAGCTGCTCGTCATAATCTCTCCAAGAAAAAAGGAGAGGCAGAATATGATGACCCCATTGCTCAAAAACTTTGGGGTATGCGTTAAGCATAAAGAGGAGTAAACCTTGATAAGAGATCGTGGGCCTATTAATAACTTAGGCTATGGCATTACATCTAGGGACCTTCCTTTTAATGAAGGGGAAACAGAAGGTGTTTCTCGCGATAGCGGTTATGTATCTAAAGCGCTTGATGGACATCCCATCATGCGCTTTTTTGCGCATACAGCAGCTTCTGTGGCTGTTGCTGGAGTTATTGGAGCTGGCCTTAAAAAGGGTGGATTAAAATTAACGGAGAAACTCCAGGAAAAATTATCCACAACAACCATTAAAGATATTGGGCAGATAAGAAAACATTTAGATGAACTTCAAGGTGTAAAGAGGCACATTGAAGGCGTGAATGATCCCTATGAAGCATTAGTATTTAAAGATAAAGATTCAGGTGAATTAACAACAGGATATCTTGGCAGAGATAGCGAAGTTCACAGAGGTCTTTATTTAACTAGTGATGAAATTCAACAAGCAGGAAGAGGGCTAACTTCAGAGCCTGCTGCTGTATGGTCACTCAAAGATGATATTCAAAAGAAGATTATTAGAGCCGGAAGAAGAATGCCTTATGAACTTCCAGCTCTTTATATATCTCAAAGAGGATTAAGTGACCAAGTATTTGGTGAGGGAGAGAATAAAAGAAAATTAAACTGGTATAACCCAGCTGATGTTATCTCTGATTTTGTTAAAACATCAGTATCAAATGTTGCTACTATGATTCTACCATTTGAGGTAGCTGGAGCAGGAGCCTCTGCAGGCAAGAGGTCATTGAGCACTTTTAAGAACTCAATGCAACACATAAATGAGTTGAGTCCTATAAAACAAAAGGGCTACAAAGGTTTTGTTGACTTAACAGAATTGCTAGGAGAGGTTGGCCATGATCTATCTTCTTTATCAAATAGATTTTTGCGAACAGCATCTCAAACATCAGGAGCATTTAATTCTGCCGCTAATGCTTTAGCTGAACAGCCTAGAATAGTCGACTCTTTACATAAGGCTCGTTTTGGCATGCAAGAAGCCAGAAGAAGGTCTGTACAGGCACAGGAGAGTCAACTAAAGCGTGCTGGACAAATGGCTAAAGGTTTTGCTTTTGGTATCGATGACGAATATGGTGCGCTTGATGCAATCCCTGCATTTAGAGGATTAACTCAAGCAATTAAAAAAGGTCGTCAAGAATTTAAATTATTTGGCCAAGGTTATGATGCCATACAAAGCTCAATAAAGTATAACCAGTTGCTCTCATCTGGAGTTTCCAGGGATGAACTTCAAAGGGCAATGAATACTATTCAGTCTCAGTATTCAAGTAGATTCTCTAAATTAGCTAGCCAAGTTGCAATATTAGGTGGCGGTGGTCCTGGAGATAAATCATTTAATAGATCTGATTTTTCTTTAGGACAGCAGCAAACTGAATATAAAAAACTTCTAGCAAGAAATCTAGAAAGAAAAGGTTTAACTACAGAAGAAGCAGAATCTTTTGCTACACAATTAAGAGTAGTTGGTTTAACAAAGGGCACAGATCCAACCAATATTGTTTCAATAGGAAGAAACAAGATAACTGCTGAAGGCGACGAATATTATAGGCAGATGATAGATCGCTTTAAGGGAGTTAAGGGTGGAAAGGCCTTGGCTGAAAAGTTTAATACTTTAGCAGGCACTTCATCTAGTTCAGAAGCATTTCTTAGAAATATTGTTGAAGACTCAAACGCTCAATTTTTCTCTAAAGAATTTCAAACTCTTACAAAAAACAAAATAGCTAATCAATGGAATTCTTTTTATAGAGGCGATCTAGTAGATATAAGTTCTAGTTTTTTAAAGCCACAGAAAGCATTGTTCCATGATTTTGTTGGCCCATTGGGCCCAGGTAAACAAGAGTTTCTACAAAGAAAAACCGCACAATCATTAGGCTTAAAATTAAAAGATTCAACAGGAAATATTGTTTCCAATGATGTAGTCAAAGGTCATTTGGCAAAAAGGGGTTATGATCCAAATAATTTTGTTCAATTAAGATCATTCTTAATAGAACGAAAAAAGATGACATCCGGAGTATTTAATAGTGGATTTAATCTCTTTGGCTTAAAGCCAATGCTCCTAGATGAGGCCGTATCTAGTGGAAGATTTCAATCCAAGAACGCAAATGAACAAAGGGTTATTGGTGATTTAGCTAAGAGAATGGCTTTACATGATCCAGTATCTAAAAGTATTGGTTTAACTAGACTAGATGGAGTTTATAAAACTAGATCAGGAAATGTTCTTGATTTTAGTTCTATAAAGAAAACTTTTGCAGGTGTTGCCGATTTTTTTGCTAGTGAGTTCCACATACCTATAGTTAAGTTGAATGTAGCAGATCTTTTTGGTTATAGATCATTTTCAGAAATTGCCAGGAGAGGACCACTTCAGTATTCTCCAGGAATGACCGTGCAGCCATTTGGAGGCCTTGCAAATACAAGATCTGATTTTCATATTTGGCATAGCACTGGCGGGTTTTTAGGAACAAAAGGAAAAGTTAGTACATACTCAACAGACAGTTTTTCTGGTGCAGTGTATGGAAATGAATTAACAGGAACATATAGGCCTGTTCCTACAAACAGTACAGAGATGTTTTCACGTCATGCCAGACTTTCTTCTGGTATGGCTGGCGAAGCACCTTATGATATATCTGGTAGTTCTGGATCAAAATTTTTAGATTTTGTATTAGGAAATTCTCAAAGAGCCAGGGGATTTAAAAATGCTATGGCCATTGATGCCGAGCAACCTAACTCTTTATTTGGTTTAGGTAAAAGATTCTTATCAAGAAATAGAGATATTAATAATCCAAGAGTATTAGGAAAATTAATTTCTGGAGAAGAAGTCAGATATAAGTCTGGAACTACCTATAAAACTATGAAGCTAGACGTAGGTGGAAATGGCCTACGAGTTATAGATGATGCAGGAAATGCAGTAGCTGGCATAGAAGAAGCCGATATATTAAGAGCATATAATTCTGTAAGAAAACAATCTTTTAAATCTGGCTTCTCTTCTAAATTTATGAGAGAGCTAGAAGACTCAAATGAGGGTCTATTTACTTTTGGTCCAATGGGATCTCGAGTATCACAAGTTGGTTCTCCTCAAGATATGACTTCAATGTTAGATGACATAGAATCAGCTCTTCCTGGAATGGCCAACTTAATTAGGCAGAAAGGATTAGATTCTTCAGTAGTACAAAAAATGTATTCTAGAATTAGAAATCTTAGAGCAGAATCTGATCTTCTTTCCAGGTCTCAGCTATCAGGTAGAACTCCGTCTATTAATACAAGATTAGAAGAAATTAAATCTGAAACATTTAGATTTATTGCTCAATCAAATGCATTAATTAAATCTGGTTCCCAGTCAAAAGACGAGCTTTTTATAACAATGCAAACTGTTTTGCAGAATATGAAAAAATCTCTTCCAGTAGCACAACATGCAGAGGCACAAGCTGCAGTGCTATCAACACTCTTTAACATAAATGCCTTTAGCACATTTAAGCAAGGCATTCCTAATATGGAAAATGCACGTCAAGCTGCAATATCATTCTTTAATATGTCTCAAGGACAAGCCGGCCAAGCTGTCAGAGAGGCTATTAGTCCATTTACAAGAGGAACATTTGATTTAATTGGAACCAATGTAAGAAAACCATTTTCTACATTTATTCCTCAAATGAAAAGAATTTTTGGAACTGCTCAGTATGAATTAGATGATTTATCTACAGATGTTTTGGGTTCAGGTCAAAGGACTACTTTTGTTCCTACTTTTGGAACAGTCTTTGGAAAAAATCCAATGGCAGCGATAAAGAGTGCTCTAGGTATCAATACTTATTCTAATCCAGAAGGTTTTTCTGGAATGTCTGTACCTATTTCTCAAGGTGTTGAGCGTCTAAATAAATACTTCGGAACGCTCGGCATGCAGCTAGATGTTTCTAAGTTTAGAGGTCCACTAGATCTTTATACAAGAGGAATGGTTGGCAAGAGAGTTCTTCCAATTTATGCTGCTGGTACAGCCGCCATGACGGTTGATAGAACTATTGGAGGAATGGTTGGAGAAAAAGATCAATATGGAGAAAAAGTCTATTCTCCATATTTTACCACTAAAGCAGCAAGAGGGGTAGTTGAGCTTCAGTCTCTAGTTGCTGGTCTTACTCCTGGTGGAATGACCGCAGATGAAAAGAAAGAACAACTTCTTGATGGTGAAGTTCCAATTAGGCAAGGTAGATTTTGGCCACTTGGTAATACTCCATTCCAAGGTGGAAAGATTATGTATTATCGTCCATCTTGGTATAGAAAACTTCAAGGTGGAGCACTATTTACAGATGATACTTATGGAAGTCCGGCAGAAAAGTTTTTATTCTATAATGACATTTCTCCGCTCAGGCCGTTAGACCCATACAGATTTGAAAGAAAGCATTATGCGGATAGACCATATCCAGTAACTGGAGAATACTTTAGTGGTCCTTGGGGTCCATTAACGTCTATGTTAAATGCTACTGTTGGCAGAGTTTTAAAACCACAGGTGACGATGCACGATGAAGAGGTTATGCAGGCTCTTGGTGGATATGTGCCAGCAGGCCAATTTGGCGCATATAATACAGCAGGTTATTCTTTTGGTGGATATAAAGCTGGTGTAGCTGGAATTGGTGGAGGGGGATTGGGGCCTGGATTTACAGCTCCTAATTCTAGCGGAATGCAGGTAACCGGACAAATGATGGGTGCCAGCAATGCAAGATATGCAGCTGCAGCAGGCACACCATTAGCAACGGCATCAAATATAACAAGAGATGCCATAGCAGGTCTGAATGCTCCATTAATGCAGATGTCTTATGGCCCACCAAAACAAAGGGGAGTCATGGCTCCTCCAATAGTTCCTGCTGGAGCACCAATATCTAGCGGTGCAGTTGGATATCAAATGGGTGAAATCGGATATAGAACTCAAGAAATGTTGGGTATTTATGGTTTCGGTTTTGCTAGTCTTAGGGAAAAGTTTGGTTTTGGCAAAGGAGACTTTGAACCAGATAAAGCCGTGTTACAATCAGCATCAAAGGCCTATGGAACAAGTAGAGCTTTCTGGGATCTAAACCTAGGTGGTATTGGTGACGTTCCATTAACAGCACAAGGTGCACTGGGTAACTTAGAATTTTCTGAAATTATTAGAAGATTTATTCCGAAGGAAAGAACTGGAGTAGATTATCTAAACCCAATTAGAAATACAATGAGTCAACAATATCCATTTTTGCCAGGAGCAGAATATTATAACGATTTTACACGTGGAGATCCATTTACAAAAATTCCAGAAGGAGAGTTAAGGCTTCCTGGAATTGGATATGAAAGATTTAATACTTTATATTCTGATCAAACAGGTAGATATGGAGTTTTAAATCAATTAGATATTTTAGCTGACGTCGCACCTTATTCTCAGCAATTTAAATCTGTTAACAAACTCGCTGAGAAGACAATAACAGATCCCGGTCAAAGGGCAAGGCTACTAGAGATACAATCACAAGTTGCTGATACAACAAAAAAGTATTCTTTTAGCCCATATGAATATAAAGATAAAACTGCCAGTGAAGCAGGATTGCATCCAAATCTAATGAGGGCAGCAAAATTTGGGGAATACATAGCACACAGAGATACTTTATTTAATACTAAGTTTTTACAAAAAAGAACTGCGGTTGAGGATTGGGAAAGAAGGAATGTTTATGGATCGACATTCCCAGAATGGCAAAGACCATTCGAAAGCTTTATTCAGCCAATGATTAATAGGGCGACACAAAGAGATCCATTATCAGCAGCAGCAGCTTTGGGATTTTCTGGTTCATTGTTTGGCAGAACTCCAAGAGCAAAAATGTTTGGATCATTACTTGGGGCAGCAACTGGTTTTACTGCTTCAACTCTTGGAAATGCGCTAGAAACAATTAGTGGGGAAAGATATGTTCCAAGAGAAAGAAGAAAAGAACTTGCTCTAGAAGAATATACTGATATTTTAAGTTATGTTAAAAATACTAGACTAGCAACAATGGCAGCACAGGCTGGAGATAAAGCAGCAGCTTTTCAGTTTGGCCAAGCTGCAAAAAGAACAATGTATGGAGCAGATATATATGGTGCATCCGTAGACACGCTAAGCCTTGCAGTTCCTAAAAGAAAAAGGGAGCATTTTAGAGAGATGCTAAATGCTCCAGTAGAAGATCGCAAAAAAATACTTTCTACAGCTGGAAGATTAGAAAGAAGAATATATGAAGCTGCTTGGGGTATGCAAGTAGAAAAAAGGCCTGACTTAGCTGAATATTTTGAAAGACACCAACTGCCAGACGCATCCTGGGAAGGATGGCATCCAAATACAAATATGGAGCATGTTAAGATTAAAGTTGGTCAGTCGATGGGTCTAGAAATGTCTCAAATGGGTTACTATCCACAACAGATAAAAGAAGCTACTTTATCCAATCCTTCGTATCCTGATTTCTATAAAAAAGAAAATGATGAAGATGTTTTATATAGACTTAGAAGATTAATGAGTGGCAGTGGGATTAGTGGATCAATAACTCCTGTTATGAATCCATTTGGTTCAAACAATATAGATATATCAGCTGGAGTTAGATAAAAATGTCAGATATAATAAATCTTTTTGGTGGCAATGTTGCAATGGCCAAAAAAGCAGCTGACATAGCTTTACTTTCTACAGACTTAGGTCGTGGCGGAGTAGTAAAAGCGCAGCTTATTAATGTTAATGGTCAGCAAATAATTAAATATGTCATGACTGCTACCGGCCAAGAGTATGACAGTGCACAAGAAGCCTTTGTTGCAGCTAGCACTTTAAGGGTAACTCAATTTGAAAGAATTGTGCCATCTTCCGGTAAAGTTGGCGACATTGCCAATAATCCAAGACGAGCTCAAATGGGCTCAATAATGGAATCAATGCAAAATGAATTTAATCTCAAAATGGGCAATAGTCAGATGTTTAGAGATTTTATTCAAAATATTACAGGTCAAACTGGAACATCCCTTAATCTATCTATGGACGTAATCTCTACTTCTTCTAAAAGAGGTGGAGATGTAAAAGAGTTTTTAGATATAGCAAAAAAGGAATTAGGTGGATATATTCCATTTGCAAATGATGAAGGCGTAGATATTTTAAAGTTTGCTATAGGTAATAAAAAATTAACTACATCAGAAACTCATCTTCTTTTATCATTCCTTGGAAACGATATACTTAATCCAGCAAAAGTTGTTTCAGGTTTTGGTGCAGGTGGAACAGCAAATAATCTAGAAAAATTCTTGGGCAAGATTCCAAAAAGAGTTAGAGCCTTTACGTCGGAAAGAGATATTACATTACAGCTCTCAGATCTAGTCCAATATATGGATAGGAAATATTATAAACCAGGAGCTTCTGTTACAGACGAAATGGGAGTTGTAATACAAGAAGGATTGGATGTCTTAAGGTCTCATAAAAAACTCAAGGTAAGAGCAAGAGACCAATATGTATATAGAATTATGCAAAATGTTGATACCCAAGCTATTATCAGCTCTTCAATGGAAAGAGCGCTCATTGGTATAGATGATGATATAGTAAAAGACGCAATGAGAAATAAGTTAAATTCTTATCTTAAATCAAAGGATTTTCGATCTGCTTTAAGAAATTCAAAAACAAATAAAGATTTACAGGATTTTTATGAAAATGAACATAAAAATAAAAATATTGATGATGACATAAAAAATTTTCTTGATGACATCATGGATACTTCCGAAAAAGAATTTGACGGTAGAGCTGTGCTAAATAAAAGGGCTACTGATGGAGCAAAAAAGACATTAAAAGCAAGAATATCTCAAATTAAATCAGATATTACAAATGGCATTGGAGACGAAGCAGGCAATAAAGCCGCGCTTCAACAACTACAAGGACAACTGGATATAATTAATAATGCTACCAATTTATACCAAGTAACTGGTAGAGGTCAACTAGGCGGAGAGTCTTTAAAAACAGCTTTTGATATCAGAGCCTTAAATGGAAATATGCAAAATATTTTATTTGTTATGGGATCATCTCAGCTAAAAAAGGATACAAATTTAGCTACAGGTGCAAACATGATTACACTTAGTGGTTTTGGTGATCCAAAACAACTTGTTTATGCCGACCCAGTTACTCTTGCATTTCATCCAGAAGCTTTTGCTACAGAAGCAGATATTTTGAATTACCAAAACTATGCAGCAGGTATATCACAACAGTTTCAAGAAGCAGTTGAAAGTAATGTTCTTCCAAAGAAGATTCAGACAATGCTACAAAATGTAGTAGATGAAGATATATCTATGTTACCAGTTAGCTCTCAAGCCTCTAGGGGTAGATATAAAGAGTTAGCCAGAAAAACATTGGAGCTCCACCAGTCTGGAATTGGCCCTAAAAACTCTCCTTTAATGATGAATATGTTACATTCAATGTTTCAAACAGAGGCATTTAAGGTTGTTACAAAGGGAGATAAAGAATTTTTGATGCCCGCTATGCCAGATGTAAAGAGATTTGCGTTAGCAACAGAATCTACAGAGGCTATGGCTGGAGGGAGAAGTGTTCTAGGAAGATATACAACAGCTTCTGGCAGAAAAGGTATGTCTGATATAACATTTGATTTAGCAAATGGAACTAGAGTTAATCAAGAATTAGCTAAATTTAGAGTATCAAATGGAAGCATTTTGTTTCACGCAGGTGCTGTCAAAGAATATTTTGACTCCTTGGGTGGATTTGACTTAGACGACAAAGGTCTACCGAAATTAATGACCGCATCGTATACCGATAGTACTGGTAAACAAGTTAAGGATTTAATGTTTACATTGGTTAGACAGCCTTCTGGTCCCCAAGAAGTTATGTATACAAGTGCAGCACTAGATGATGTGGAAACTTTGCGACATTTTTTCGGTGAAGAATCTTTTATAGCAGAATTAGAGCAAATGAGAGGCACAAGTGATGCTGCTGAAGATTTATATAATATATTAACAAATGAAAAAAGAAGATCAATATCTAGTAAGCTTACGGAAAGAGATATGAAGGATGTAGTTATAGATGTGTATGAATCACTTTCTTCAAAAGGTAAAGCTAGTATTACTCAAGCTTCAGATAGACTTTTGGAAAATGTAGCTCAGTATGGCTCTTCGCCATTAAGAAACACTAGTTTGACTACAAGGTTTGGTTTGGAAAGAGTTTTAGTAGAAGAATCAAAAAAAATAGCAAATACTGAATATCAACTATTTATGAAGGAAAAACTTCAACAAATACTTCCAAACTTTAAAGATCAAATCGATCAACAAACTTATTCCGATATTATGAGAGCAACAACTCCACAAGAAATAGGAAGCATAATATCAAACTTTGATGAATCTAAAAATATTGGACTCAGAGCTGCCATGAGCGAAAGTGTTTTTTCTTTTATGGAAGAAAGAGCATCCGCAGATGCAGATATTCTAGGTGTATATGTTAATAGAAGCATGATTGTAGGTTCATCTTTAAATCAGATCGAAGATTTTGCAAAAAGATTGGACTCTGCAAAATTAGATCAACTTCAAAAATATAGCATAGGTTTAACTCTTCAAGAAACAGCAATTGACCGTGCAGTAACATTTAGTGCCCAAGCAGAATTTTTAGCTGAAATTTCTAGAACAATATCCACATTAGATCCAACTACTGGAAGAATACTTGTACAAAATGTTCTAAAAGAAAAATTAGGACAAGTTACAATAGATGAAGTTGGCCTTAATGCGATGGAAAACCTTGGTAAGATGATGGGCGGAATGACTGCCATGTTCTACGGCGAAAATATGGCTGATCAAAATTTATTTCCTGTTATTGATCAAATTTTACTAGAAACAAGAATGACAACGGAAGGAGATGTTCAGAAACTCCTTTCAGGAATGATAGCTGGAATTAAAGATGTATCTAAAGAATTTGGTTATCAAGATCAAAGGATTGAAGATCTTTTGTCTGAAATGACAAAAGCATCTATAAGCAAGGAAAGGGGCGTGCAATTTCTTAAAGAAAGATTTGCTGCTCAAGCTTCACATAAATACGCATCAACTGCAAAAGCAATGGAATCCGCTGCCAAGGTTAAGGCAGAGATGGATGCCCTTGCCCGACTTGCTTATGCCGGAATGGTTCCCGATCAAATACTAATGTCTACCAATGTATCTCAGGAAGCTTCAAATGTAGCTGATTACTTATTGGATCGAAATGCAAAGATGCTAGACGACTTATTTTCTAAAACAGCAAAAAAAATGAGCGATGGAGAAAAGAATAATTTTATTCTTCAAAAAATTTATCAATCGCAAAGAGTAGCTGCAGAGCTGTCTGAAGCATCTAGATTGAGTGGCAGAAGTCAAGAAGAAATACTAAATGCTATGGAAAAAAGAGCTGCACAAAGAGGTATAAAATTTAGGTCATTTGAAAAATTAGATTTTGTAGATGACCAAGGTAGATCTTTTTATCAAAAGCTGCTATATGCAAGAACTAGAAGACAAAGGCAATTCTATCAAAGAACATTATCTCAAGATCAGTTGTCATCTTTTGAAAATGTTGCAAATATGATAGATTCAGGCGTAACTTCTGGGGCAGATCCTTACACAATGGCAAATGCTGGAGTTACTTCAATAACACAAGATGATTTAGATTTGCTTGATGAAATAGAGTCAGGAAAAGGATCTGAGAATAATTCAATCATTAGGAATATAAATGCTGAAAAAAAATTGGATCAGCAGGTTGTAGACGAAATATCAACAGCAACAAGTGCTCAAGTTGTTAATCTTCAAGATGATACTTTCGATAAGGGAATCCAAGCTGCTATGGATGGAGATCAATATTCAAGATATCTACCTGGAAATACTCCCTATAAAAGATTTACTAACTTTGTTAAAGATGGAGAATTAAAAAATCTTTTTACAGAAAATGCAACCTTTAGACGTTCGGTATATGCAGTTGGAGCCTTGATAGCTGGAAGTTTTATTTACTCTGCAGTTAAAGATCATACTGCTGAGAAAATTCAAGGGCCACCACTTCTTCCTGGTGGATCGGCATATGAACAACAATATCCAAATAGAGCATCTGAAATTCCTCAGATTGGGACTGTAAATTATAATCCTGGAGTGTCGTATAAAGTGAATTTATATGGGAATAAACAAGAGGTAGATAGCTTCAGGTCTATGGCCATGGAACTCGGAAATTTTGATATGAACACTACTATGTACTCAGGGATCCCAGATGTAGGTAGAGATCCATATGCCGAGATGGCAAGTTCTTATTAAGGATTAATTTTAATATGATTTTTGGTGCAGATGTACAGAATAAGAACCTAAAAGATGCAGGTTCAAAGCCTAAAGATACATCTAGTAGAACCCTTACATCAAACAAATATGCCGCAAGAATTTCGTCTAGTAAAAATAGCTCAGTAGGTGCAGACACTTCTGGTGCTCCAAGTGTATCTCAAGAATCAAGATCTACAATGAATAAGTCTGATAATATTAAGGGTTCTTGGGAAGGTCTAGATAAGTCCTCAAGTGCCTACATCAGCATGAATGGTTCGGGATATAATAATAAAGCCTTACAGACAGCAAGAAATAACAAGTCTCAAGCAAGTCATAGTTCAATAAATTTTTCTCAAGAATCGTTTACAAAACGTAATTCTTTAGATATAATTAATAATATGTCCGGAAGCTCATCTTCTAAGTCTTCTTCCGAGAAGGTCACAATGATCAACAAAAGAAATAACCTACTTTAAGGGTAAATGTAATGGCTAATAACTCAATCTCACTTGTTGTAAAAGACATAATAAATGACCTTTATTTAAACAATGAGTTGGAAAAATTTTACAACGCATTAAAGTCTATAGAGAAAAAATCCGAAAAAGATATAATACGTCTTGCTTTTATTCCACGGAATTCTCGTAATTGAGTTTGGAATAAATTCTTTTATTGCAAAAAAATTAGTAGATGTTATTTCATGGGATGGAAAAGACGCATACTCCAATGCTGCTATAGATGCATGTATACAAGCTAGATATAGAGTTTATGATCTTGAAAGATCTCTTGAAGAGTATGTAAAAGATTATAATGAAAATATAAACAAGCCTGTATCTGGACCAATTTTAAGCCTTCCAAAAACTCAAATAGAAATCCAAAAAATTAGAGCACATTTTTCGTCAAAACTAATAAACGCTCCAATAGCACCAGGCTCAATTTTGCCAATTATGCAACGGACAATTTGTTACTGATATTAAAGTAATTAGAAAAGCTTTAGAATGGATTATTGATAGAGCTGATAAATGGAGAAAATATACTCCAGGTAGTTATGATAATATTTTTGAGTACGCCAGTGTAGCTGAAGCAGCTTCTTACACAGAAAAACAAAAAGAAGATTCTGAAGATATATTAAATTTAGCTGGTTCAGAACAATTTCAAAAGATATTAAATGCGGTTTTTAAATCCGATAAATATTCCGCAGAAAAGTTTGAAAAAGATCTAATACAAAAGGCTTTTGATTTTTCTGTATTAACATCTCAAAATTTAGGTGACCTTCGTTCAGTTGATAGAATTTCTAGTATGTGGAGAGTTTTTGCTCCAGGAAGTCCCGTTGATTCACCAGCAGCAAGTTTAACTCCAGATCAACTTGATAAACTATTTTCTAGAATAGAGACCTCTGGTCTACTATCTTTAGCTACTTATGCAGTAGACATACAATCCTATGCCAAGCAAAGATTCAATCTCTTAGCAAAAGATAATATATCTCAAAAGGAATTAATTGATAAAAGAAAAGGTGTTGATGTTCAGTGGCATCAGCAACTTTTACAAGTTACACAAAGGATATCTAGAGATCCAATTTTACTAGGAATGATTAACGTATATTTTCCTAGTTTAGTTAAATTTTATTTTGAAGCCTTGGCTGTAGTTGGAGATTATTCCAATAATGGATTTGGTGGTGGAACTGAAGATGAGATAAATGACCCACAAGCATTTATTGAGTCATTAGAAGCTGTTTTTGGAACTTCTGACGGAAAAAAGATTTTTACACACGCTGCTAATTTTCAGAATACTTCTAAGAAAATTGAAAAAGTATTAAAGAATTCTCCCTATAGACCTAATAATCAACCATCAGCTCCAAATATGTTTCATTTAAGATTGGGAGCTGCAAACTTTTTTGTGCCGCCATTATCAATCGATATTAATACAGCCTTTAAAACAGGAAGCTTAACAGGTGGAGCATTAAGGCAAAAAAACACTCCAAAGTTTAATTCTGGCTATAGAGAAACATCTATAAGAATGAGATTATTTTTCCCTAACTATGAAGAAATTTGGGGAATAACAATAGACGAAGCTTCTCAAATATATATTACGGATAACTATGAAATAGATTTTAAAACCGGAAAAACAAGTGACGAAAAGATAGATAAGTTTCTTTCATCTCTAAGAGGACTTGTAGCCGCATTTAAATATTCTCCATTTCTTCCAGTTAGAAATCATTACCTAAATAGCGTACACGGAATAACTGCAGTAGCTCTTAGCAATATTTCTATCTCAACTGTTCCAAACTTTCCATTTGCTCTAGCAGTTGATCTTGAGCTTTTAAATTTTAATCATAAACCATTCCTTCCAATGTTGAGAGACTTCAATCAAGCTATTCATTGGGGTAAGTATAGGCAGTACATGGGCAAAGCTGCTGGAGCAATGCACAATTATGTTAACGGTCAATTCTTAATGAAAACCACTGATAAAAAAGTGGAAGATGAATCAATTGATAATCCAAAAACAAATCAATCTTTAGGAATACCTTCTTCATATGAAGAGTATAATGGCTCAGAAACTTCTACATATTCTAATGAAGTATTTAAAACAAATGTTCTTAGCGAATGGAAAGATGGAAAAAACCTATCATTCTTTATACCAGCTGAAACTCAAACAAAGATCTTCATGCCAGATGCTACTACATTTAGGACTGATCAAGAAAAGTTAATGAAAGACTGGGGTGGTAATGCTTTTTGGGAGGGACTACTTAAGAGTCTTGGTATAGCTGACGTAAATCAATCGGCTAGCTATGGCATAACTCTCAATGGCGTTTACTCCTTAATGACAGATGGCATTATTCCAACACGAGCAAGAGTAGC